>Ga0156305_115_pt1 | contig 1733 bp, 3 predicted proteins | sample RifCSPlowO2_12_FD_107953 | JGI IMG/M metagenome (GOLD analysis project Ga0156305, IMG submission 107953) | Candidatus Giovannonibacteria bacterium RIFCSPLOWO2_12_FULL_43_11c | reverse complement strand
TCCCTGCCTGCCGGCAGGCAGGTTCTACTCACTGTCAGTGATATAATTTAGATATGAATCTCCCTGAAAATAAAGAACTGCATCGCATTGTCGCGACTTGCATTGTTTATAAAGACAACAGATATTTAATCACCCAGCGCGCGCTAAACAAAAAGGCGTGGCCGGGGTTGTGGACTGTGCCGGGAGGAGGGTTAAGCATTGATGATTATATAAACGAACCCGCGAACGATCACGGCGTTTGGTATAACGCCCTCGAGAAAACTTTAAGAAGAGAAGTTTCCGAGGAGGTCGGGCTTGAAGTCAGCGAGATAAAATATCTCCTCGATATGACTTTCATACGTCCGGATAAGATTCCGGTTGTAACGCTAAGTTTTTACGCGCCATGGAAATCGGGAGAGGTTCGCTTAAATCCGGAGAGCATCGATCACGCATGGGTAAACTTGGAAGAGGCCAGAAAATATGAGCTAATCGCGGGTATTATTGGCGAGATTGAGATGGTGGATAAAATATTATCCCGCCCGAACAACTAATTTATAAAAATTAAAAGAGGGCGCGATCCCGCCAACATAATTAAAATAAAATTGACTTGGCGTGGAAAGAAATAGTAATATAAAATATATGGCAATTTTTGATAAAAACATAAAAAAGAAGGAAGTTTTTAATAAATTTCTAAGAAGCAAAAAAGATATTAGCGATAAAGAAAGAAAAATTCTCAATGAGATGGCAAGGCATGATGTAGGCAAGCCATCCGGAATATCAAAAAAGGAAGTAAAGAAATTATTGGACAAAGCTGACAAAGAAGGCAAGATAGACCATAAGGACGCCTATCGTATAAAAAAATACGACCTTAAATAAACTCAATTTCTGGTGGGGTGGCAGAGCGGTCTAATGCACCGGTCTTGAAAACCGGAGCGCCTTTACGGGCGCCGTGAGTTCGAATCTCACCCCCACCGCAGACAACATTTTTTATCGTAAGACCGCCTCTATCGAGGCGGTTTTGCGACCGAGACGCATAGTTATTTCGATAAAAAAACAATAACAACTTTAGGATAGCTGTTGTTGTTTTACCTCAAACTCATACTATGTTTCCTAAGCTCGGTTTTGACTTCTTGATAATCCGGAAACATGCCAGTGACCAGTTTCCAGAATCGTTTTGAATGGTTGAATTCTTTGAGGTGGCAAAGTTCGTGGGTAATGATGTAGTCCTGAACGTTTTCCGGCAAGAACAATATCTTATAGTTAAAATTCAGATTGGCTTTCCGCGAACAACTGCCCCAGCACGTTTTCTGATTTTTGATGCTGATTTTGTTGTATCGATTTCCGTGCTCGTTGGCAAAACGTTCGACTTTCTCTTGAACAAGCGCGCGGGCGTTATCTTTATATTTGAGATAATCATCGTGGCTATATCGCGCAACCGGCTTGCCTTCAAACTGCTTGAAGAATGCTAACTTCGAGAATAGCCACTCAGTTTTCTCCCGAATAAATCGCTCGGCAACCGTTTCCCGAAGATCGTGCGGCGTGGTTACTACAACAGACCCATCGCAATATACCGCAAGGCGCATGCGGCGTGCCCGTTTGCTCTTGCGGAGCGTGTAGGCGACTTTTTTATTTTGCAATGTGATCTGTTTTTTCATGTCAGAATTTCTTGATTACGATATCGATTAGCCGATTCAGATATTTATGGAAGTCGTTGACCTTTATTTTGTCCTTATACTCTTTGAGTACCAGCTCCT
>Ga0156305_112_pt2 | contig 5134 bp, 6 predicted proteins | sample RifCSPlowO2_12_FD_107953 | JGI IMG/M metagenome (GOLD analysis project Ga0156305, IMG submission 107953) | Candidatus Giovannonibacteria bacterium RIFCSPLOWO2_12_FULL_43_11c | reverse complement strand
CCTTTTTGCATTCCACCAAAGGGGTCAAATTCTTTGAAGATTAGGCCGGAAAATATTAGTATAGTCAATCCTAAGAACAGAAATACTGAGGGAGCACAATTTTCTAAGCCAATAAAAGCTGGACATCGAAGATCGCCAATGAAAGGAATTTTGTAAAGTGCCAGCCAAATTCCTTTCCAGGTAAAAATGATGCCTATGGCAATATATAGTGATGCTAAAAAATGCTTGTCTTCTTCTCGGAGAACCATCTTAACCTCTTTTACTATACACATAAGAAAGAGATTATAAATAACTTTCTATTCCGGTTTTTGTAACTGTTCATTTGCGACCATTTGTCGGTTCCCAAAGCAGAACTTACTACACACGATTATCCTGCCGTCCTGCCACGAAATCTTTATATAGGTTCTCTTCTTTGGTTAGTCTTAAGATGTTGTTAGATATTCAGGAAGTTCTGTATCTTTTAACAGTAGTGTTGGCTTCAGTGACTCCCGTGTTAGGAATACTTCTCCTGAATGCGCTCTTTGGAAATAAAATCAAGGAATTATTTTCTGACACTAAATTTTTCATTTTCTTTTTCCTTATCTTTGGGTATTCTCTCTATGCAATGGGAGAAGTAACCTGGTTCTTAACTTTTAAAATATTTGATAGAACCCCAACTACAGGGATGCAGGATGCATACTGGGTAACTGGGATGATTATCATGTTTATTTCTCTTTTAGCTCTTAACAGAACCCTTCATCGGGAACATGGACAAGAGCATAAATTTTCTCTGCGGTTGATGGGGGGGATGGCATTAATAGTGTTGGCAGGATTATATCTCTTGGTGCTAGGAACAGAAGGATTTTTTGGATATTTCTATGTCCTGGGCGGTGCGGTACTGGTCGTTTCTTCTTATCCCCTAGTATTATTTTTTAAGAGCCTTCCTCCGGTTGAAAAAAATTTAGTGTATTTGTTCTATTCTAACGTTTGCTTTCTACTAGCAGGGATACTTTGGGTCTATATTACCCCTCGAGAAATACATGGTTTCTTGGAAATACTTTACTTGATCTTATACGGTGGAGCATATGTTCTTAGTGTGTTTGCTTTCTCCACTTTATTGATAAAATTTTATTTACATTCTTCAGGAAAATCTCTGCAGTAGTAGCTCTCTACTTGCTGGATGCATTGGACTAACCCCTACATACCTATTCTTGCCATAGATATAACTAAATACATCTACTAACTTACCATCTAAAATGTCTAATAATGGGCTTATTTTTTCCCTAAGTTCATTTCTGGTACTCCTTTGATCCTCTTGATTTTTACTTTTATGATGTCCGTACATGGACAGAATGTCGTATAACGTCCCTCTGGCATGGTTATCCCAAAAAAGATAATTTATACTATCCCAGACAATCCTATTCTGATCTAAAGGCAGTACATTATTATTTCTTATCTGTTCTGTTTTAAGTTGCTTATTTACAACTTGGGTACAAGGCAGACCTCTTGTTTTCTTACGATGATACCAAGCAGGAAATGTACCTGAAGCTCCAAATGAGTGGCATTTCCCTATTTTCCCATAAGGGTTATCCCTAAAATAGCTGCCACTATAATACCTTTCTGTATTAGATAAGTCAAAATGAAAGTATGGTTCAGAACAAAAAATTGCTGGTTCTTTTACGTAACCCTCTTTTTGAAGAAAATTTAACCAAAGATGAGTATAAACTACCTGAACGGGGGCAAGATCAAACCTATTTCTTAAATCTTTTACCCCCAGCTCACTTCCAAAATCATTGACTAATTTCCATAAATCTTCTTCTACATCGCTTAAGTAAATAAAGTCTATTTGTGGCTTTCTATGAGATACCAGATTTACCCATCTGCATAACGCTCCTTGGGTCACCTCTTGGTGGTGTGTTTTGATGAGTTCAGTAAGGCCGTGTTTCCAGGAAGGTTTCTCCAACCACTTAGAGATCCTATCAGCAAATAAACAATCCTCCACAATATATAAGAACCTGTTCGAGGAGGTAATTCCAAATGCATCATGGATCTGATCCATCCTAGGGTAATATTCATAAAGCCAGTTAGAAATTTCTTCCAAAGACTCTACTCTTTCTTTTGTAGAAGGTAAGACTCCATTTTTTAGGCACTCTAAATCACCGGTATAAATGCAACAAGAACCACCAATAGTGGTTTCTTTAGCGGGTGCTGGAATTGGTGAAGAAAAAATTGTTTTATATGCGCTTTGTGCAAGGAATTCTACCACCTCGGGCTTATCTAATAAGAGAGAGATATTTTCTGCCCCTGGTACTTGAGCATATTTTTTATCGACAATAGATTTCCATTTAGATTTCCCAACTAACTCCATCAACACATTTTCCTGCCATTTTCTTACACTTTCTACTTCAATCATTTTTATGCAATTTAATGTTTCTTTGAATCTGGACAGGCATATCTTTTTAAATTTTACCTGCATCCCGCCCATATGAGAAATTTGAACACGAATGTGTATGTAAAGCAAACAAAACATAAAGGTAAAGCTCTCTTTGCTAACAGATCGTTCAAGAAAGGTGAATTTATTGTTCTGATAGCTGGACCTACTGTGACTAAAAGCACAATATACACTATACCAATTACATTCAGTTTATTTATAGATCCAGTTCCAGTTAATAATTCGGGAAGATATCTTTGCCATTCTTGTGATCCAAATGCTGGCATAAAACAAAGAACCATGGTGGTAGCTTTCAAGAATATCAAAAGAGGAGAAGAGATCACAATAGATTATGCAATGATCGTCGATAAATATGGTGAAGAAATGACGCCGGAAAATAATCTATGTAAATGCGGAAGCAAAGATTGCAGGGGTAAACTTGGCTCTTGGTCTAAACTTCCCCATGAAATTAAGGAAAAATACCGCGGCTTTGTTTCTGAATATCTTTTACACAAACTACAACAATAAGTGGGATAATTTGGTCTCTAAGTAGTTTGATTTCGTCAGTATCGGATCCTGGTAACATTTATATAGGATTATGTCGCCCTTAATTTTTATGGAACAATTAATCTTATATTTCAAAAATAAAGGAATTCCAAGTGAGGAATTAGATGAACTTGTAAATATTGCTAATGGGAACGAATCTTTCTTTCGAAGAATTACACAAAGAAGGCTATTGAGAGAACCGTTGGCATATATAAGAGGGTATGCTACATTTTATGGCAGAAAATTTGATGTTGACAAAAGGGTATATGTTCCTAATCCTGAAACAGAAAACCTAGTGAGATTATTACTTGATGACTTGGGCGCACAATCTTCAGTTTTAGATATTGGCACGGGATGTGGCAGCATTGCAATTACCGCTAAATTAGAAAGACCAAATTCCAAAGTATATGGATGTGACATAAATCCTTCTGCACTTGAAGTTGCACGAGCCAATGCCAGAAGACATAAGGTAGACATCTCATTCTTTGAGAGCTTCTATGTGGATGATTTAGCTATAGATGCTCCCACTCATATTATAGCTGATATGCCTTGGGGGAATGAAACTAATATCTTAGGCACTGATGATCTTCTGGAACTGCATCACATGCCGCAGGAGGCAGTCTTTCATCCTAAGGGTGTTCTTGAATCCTATCGCGAGCTTATTACTTCAATTCAAAAAAAGAATTGGAAACCAGCTTTATTTTTTGAATCTGGAAGAGTAGGAGAATCTCATGTAAGAGATATAATTCCAGAAGGATTGAATGTTCAGTATGTTCCATTCGACAATTATTCTGTTACGGTGGTTAGATTCTGATGCAACGATGGATGATTCATGTTTTACTCTGAAAGTGCTTCAGTCATAGCACGTGTAACCATCTCTTCAAGCCAACCCATATCTATGCTCTGATGAGCCTCACAAATAAACCAAGGTTCACGCGAATCAGGTTCCAGCATGACTCCATGCTCAATTAACTTCCAGGCAAATTTTTTGTATAGTGAATGATTGGTTTGGCGCCATTTGCGATAAGTGTCTGGCACCTGTTCGGTGAAGTGAACACCAAGCATGGCTGGAGGACCGGCAAAGGTGTGGGCAATCCCAGCTGCTGTAAATACACGTCCAAGCAGTTCACGAACCTGCATCCCTACGCGATCAACCGTGGCCAACGCATCTGTTTCAGTAAGGATTTTCAAGGTGGCATGCGTCGCACTCATCGCCACCAGATTTGCAGTATATGTTCCTCCATGCACCACGCCTCCTGGGTGAGAGCCAACTACATCCATTACTGACGATTTGCCGCCAAATGCAGCTACGGCATAACCATTGCCCATAGCCTTGGCATAGGTTGTTAAATCAGCGTGTATACCATAGAGTTGCTGAGCTCCGCCTTTAGCCACACGAAAGCCGGTTTTCACTTCATCAAGAATAAGTAAGCTGCCGTTTTGATCGCATAAGTCTCGCAAGCGCTGCAACCAAGAACGGTTAGCGGAAATGCTGCCAGCATTACCTATGATTGGTTCTAGCACGATGCAAGCCAGACTATCCTGTCTGGTTTTGAACAGTTGCTCCAATGCTTCAAAGTCATTAAGACCTATTATGTCCACCAAATCTTTGGTGCGCTCTGGTATACCGCTTCCAAAAGGAATGACCTTAGGATTAACTTGTGTTCTTGCATCCCAATTTTCGATGTCCGACTTCCACATCATCTCATCGTAGAGGCCATGAAACCCTCCTTCTACAATGGAGATCCTGTCCCGGCCAGTGTACGCTCTAGCAGTACGGACTGTTCCCATAACTGCTTCAGTGCCGGAGTTAGCAAAACGGAGCTTATCAACATTAGGGCATAAATATTTGATTTGCTTTGCTACGGTAATGTCCAGTTCGGTAGAAAATCCTGACATGGTACCGCATTGAGTGATCTGCTCGATTACTGCTCCATCAACACGCTCGTCACTATAGCCTAAGATAATGGGGCCATAACCTAACCTAAAATCAACATATTTTTTGCCATCGGCGTCAGTTAGATAACAACCTTTAGCATGGTCTATAAACACAGTCTTTTCCTCACCCCAGTAGCGATAGTTCTCGGCTACGCCTTGAGGCATATGCAGTAGTGCTTCAGCCATGAGTGAAGATCTTCGGGTATTTGGGTTGTTTGGTATCATTTTTGAATAGAATAA
>Ga0156305_116_pt1 | contig 5666 bp, 8 predicted proteins | sample RifCSPlowO2_12_FD_107953 | JGI IMG/M metagenome (GOLD analysis project Ga0156305, IMG submission 107953) | Candidatus Giovannonibacteria bacterium RIFCSPLOWO2_12_FULL_43_11c | reverse complement strand
GATGTAAGAGAGGGCGACCACCAAGTTATATTCGGTCCCGAGAATGATCTCATCTTGGAGCCGCCTCATGAGTAGTTTTTTCTGTTAACTCAGTTAACAATGGGTCGCGTGCACAACATGCGACCCATTTTCAATATTTATACCTGTCGTTTTGAAAATATAGGAAATCTTTCCAGTATGTATAGAGGTCGCGGGTTGCATACAGGTCGCCGGCGTTGTAACGGGCAATGTCGAGAAATTTTCTTTCTTTGAAAAGCCGCCCGACATCCTCGCCCTTGATTCCGGAGTCCTTGGGACTTTTGATGCCGAAAGAGCGCGACATGATATGCAATCCACCTTTTCGTCTCAAGGCGCCATAGAAAGTAAGCTGGTCCTGAAGATCGATATGTTTTGCTCCGGAAGGCTGGCTTCCGAGATAGCGATTAGCCATCAGATCTTTCGAGGGCTTTATTTTATGTATTGCCGAACGAATCATTAAAAAAGGAACGTCAAACCCGCGCCCGTTGAAAGTTACGAATTCGGAGTAATTATTCGCCCCCGCCCAAAAACTCTCAAGCATTTCAGGTTCCGTCATCGGCTTATATTTAACTCCGTCTTCCTCGAATTCTTTCAAGTTTTCGCCGGGCGCTTGGAAATATATCACGACTTTATTTTTCTCGTAATCCAAAACCCCTATGGCGGCAATCTCCCCGGTAAAAGGGGAGAACCCGAGTCCATCTTTTAAAGCTTCTAATTCTCTTTCGTATTCATCTTCGGAATCGGAATCTTTCTTAATCCAGCGAGTGAGGGCTTCTTTGGAAGTTTTATCCAATGAATCAAAATTCTCACCAACCGTTTCGATATCAAAAATAAGTTTAGGCATGATTTAATTATTCCATAATTATCCAAGATCAGGCTGTTAATTACGCAAAAACCCTTATTCTTAAAGCATTTTTTGAGATTGGCAATTTTCCCGCAACTATTGACTTTTTTATATAGATCTGCTATCATAGAAACAATATAAATTCCCGCAATATGCGGGATTTTATATTGAACATATGCTTATAATTTATTTTATTTTGGTGAGTTTAGCCTTGTCTTTCCCTGAAGTGGGGCACGAGGCAGGCCCAACTTATATCCAAGACGTTTATTTGGAAAAAAATGCCATGATTTCTGCGAATGCCCTTTCTCCGAGCGTTAGTTTGGAGATTCCAGGTATTATGAGAAAGATCGCTACCTGCGAGTCTAACGACCGCCACTTTGATAAAGACGGGAAAGTTGTGATAGGAAAATACGACATTCGCGATATCGGCCGATACCAAATTAACTTGCGGTACTGGGAAGATGAAGCGAAAAAACTTGGCTATGATATTTATTCAGAAGATGGGAACGAGGCGTTTGCCATGTATCTGTATAAGAAATATGGCACTGACCCATGGCAGAGAAGTAGATGGTGCTGGTCTCGCCTGTAATTTACTGATAAAATGAATCCCTATGATTTTGATTGGCTTGCTGGGAGAAAAAAGATCGGGAAAGGGGACGTTTGTGAATTTTCTTTCCGAATGCGTCCGGCCCAAGCGCGTCGGGCGTGTTCGGTCTGTTGAAGTTCTCTATGAAACTCTGAAGATTTGGGGAATAGACGCAACCCGTATGAATTTGACTAAATTAGCAATCGCGATGGACAATGCTTACGGCAACGGGACTCTTACCGAGGTTGTTAGGCAGAGAATCGCGAAAGACAATTCAGATATCGTTATTTTTGACGGAGTCCGTTGGCTAACCGACGAAAAACTTATACGCGGCTTTGAAAAAAATTTAATAATCTATGTTACATCCGATGCCGAGATGCGCTGGAAGAGGGGACGCGCGGCCGCGGAGAAAGTTGGAGAAGATAAAACCACTTTCGAAGAGTTTTTAAAAGAAGAGAAAGCAAAAACAGAAGAATCTATACCGGATATAGGTTCGCGCGCGGATTTTAAGATTGTCAACGAAGGAACTCTTGAGGATTATAAAAAAGAGGTCCGGAAATTTTGCGAAAAGTTCTTTAAAAGAGGAGAAATGAAATTAACCAGTCCCGCGTTTGAAAATAACGGTTTGATACCAAGCAAATATACTTGCGACTCTGTTGCACCCATAAATCCGCCTCTAGAGATTTCAAGTATTCCGAACGGAACGAAATCGTTTGCGCTGATTGTTGACGATCCGGACGTTCCGAAAGCTATTAGGCCCGACGGAGTTTTTGATCATTGGGTCATTTTTAATATCTCTCCGAATACTGCCAATATCCCAGAGAGCGCTTTGTTAGGGATTTGCGGAAATAATGGGACTGGAAAAACCGGCTACGTCGGCCCCTGCCCCCCTACGCAATATGAGCCTTCGGAGCATCGATATTTTTTCCGTGTCTACGCGCTTGATTTCGAATTGCCGCTGAAAGAAGGCGCCTCCAAGTCCGAGGTCCTCGCCGCGATTGACGGACATATCCTCGACCAAGCCGAGCTCGTAGGCCGGTATAAGCGGGGCGAGATGAAATAAATAAAAAAACGCCCCCGCAGCTGCGGGGGCGTTTTTTAAAAAGACTATGCGCGTTTTACGTTTTTTGCGCTCGGTCCTTTTGGAGTGTCTTCTGTTTCAAAAGTAACGGCATCGCCTTCGTGCAGTTCGCTCAATTGAACGTCTACCAGAGAGTTTCCATGGAAAAATAAATCTTTTTCCATACCCTCCGCAGTGATGAAACCGAAACCTTTATCAGTGATCTTTTTGATTACACCTTTCATTTGGTTTACAAGTTAGTGGTTAAATATACATCAAGCAAAATCTAGAAATTCGACTATTTCGAATCATTGCTCTTTGTTACACCATGATAGCATATAAAGATATCTTTATCAACGCGGCACGTTTTTAAACAACAAAAGTCTCGTATATGTAAAACCCTAAGATGGCTATGAAGCCGAGAATAGAGATTGTTTGCAAAACAAGAAGCGCTCTTTTTGTTCGCAATTCGTTCACGGATTTTCCAGCAATACGAAAAACGAAAAAGAACAAGACGAATATTATAATCGAAATCCAGCTTTTTGTTACCCAGTGATGCCCCGTAAATCCGGCGAGCCAGTTCTTGAATGGCGCGGACAGTTCAGCTCCTATCGTTAATGCAACGACCGAGGCAATCGTAAGTGTCGCGGAATATGCGGACGCGTAAATTGATTTTAATTTTTCCATTTTTTTATATGGCGCCCCATCGCGTTGCTGCTGAAATAATAAAGCCCATAATTCCAAAGCTTAAGCCGAGCGCGGCGATAATCGCTGTCAAATAAATAAAGTTTTTTCGGATACCGAAAGATTCTAACTCACTCGCGCTAAGACGCGCTAAAAGACAAATTGTGATGGCAATTGGTATAGAAAAAAGGAATATATGTTCTTTTGCCTCCATGGCAATAGTGTGAGCCCAAGGCGCAGAGCCAGCTTTGATGACAGGCTTTACCAATGGTCCATAAAATTTGACATAATAGTACCCGCCGACTATCCATGTCAAAACGTAGCCAATAAGGCCCGCAATACCCGCAATGACGCGACGCTTAACGGATTGCGCATTCGCGACTATTTCGCCCAACAGCCATAAAAAGGAATCAATGCCAAGAATAGCGAATCCTAGATGGAGTCCTATCAAAACGGGTTTTGCGGTTAAAATTTCAAACATGTATTAATTATATCAGTCATTATTCTGTCTATGAAATCAAAGTCGCGAAGTAGCCTTGGCTAAAGTATGCAACCGCAACTCCAACCAAGACCGCAATTGCAAAATATGCAAAGCCTTTGAGCGAACGGACGGAAGAAATTTCTTTCAGCACTATGCCGGCAATCGGCGCTATTACAATGTATGGCGCGGCGGCCGTTGCAAATCCAAATGACGCCATCTGCTGTCCGTAGCCCGTTAATTTAATAAGTTCCCCGGCTAGTTTAGAGCCGTATTCAAGGACGTCTTTGGGTCCGAAGAAAATCATAAGCCCAATTACAAATCCAAAAGCCAAATTAATCAAAATACTCAGAAGATTGGTTCCAGGTTGTGCTTGGTCGAATCCAGACACCATGGGGTTCATTTGATCCATAGCTTAACTATAACATTATTACTAACTGGCTCCTCACTTAAAACCTGCGCAAACCCCGAAGGAGAACAAGTTCCCTACGGGGCATGCTTTTGAAATTATTTTACCGAATCTGATACACAAATCCAAAAAGCGAAATCTGAAATGATGCGCCCCGCCATTGGCGGGGCTGGGTTTTCTTCCGTAGCGCGCCCGCCTTCGGCGTGGTGCGAAATGAATTGGATTTTGATGGTTTCAGGGGAATATGCGATTTTTGAAATTAGGGTTTTCATTTTTTCTTTTTCATATATTTTGGTAATCTTTAGGTATGAAAAACTGCGCAATTTATACGAGAGTATCCACAGATATTCAGGCGGAGAAAGAATTTTCGTCGTGTGAAGCGCAGGAAGAGAAAATCAAGTCATTTTTGAATAGTCAAAATGATTGGCGGGTATTCAAGGTTTATTCTGATGCCGGGTATACCGGAGTGAACATCAAACGTCCCGCTTTGCAGGAATTGCTCGCAGATTTGAAAAAAGAAAAAATTGATGTGGTTTTGGTCTACAAAATTGATCGGCTGACCCGTTCGCCAAAAGATTTCTACCAACTCATTGAATTTTTTGAGCAAGCAAAAGTTGATTTTATTTCTATTACGGAACGATTCGATACTTCAACCCCGGCAGGGCGGCTTTTGAGAAACATCATGCTGACTTTCTCCCAATTTGAAAGAGAACTAACCAGCGAAAGAACAAAAGATAAGATGTTGGAGCGCGCGAAAAAGGGGCTAGCGAACGGCGGGCTTACTCCTTATGGTTATATCCGACAAGACAAGAAACTCATCCCTCACCAAAAAGAAGCGAAAGAAATAACATCAATTTTTGAAACTTACATTGAAACCGGCTCCCCTGCAAGCGTTTATCAAATGCTGAAAGAAAGGCGCATCAAAAATAGGTCCGGCAAAAATTTCTCAAAAACAAATATCTCGCATATTCTACGAAATGTTGTGTATATCGGCAAAGTGAAAAATAAAGAAGAAATATATCAAGGCATTCACGATCCGATTATTTCGGAAGAAATTTTTGCCCTTGCTCAAAAAATTCATAAAGAAAAACTGAAAAATTTGAGAGCGCACAAAAATTTTCTATTCGGCGGATTGATCAAGTGCGAAGAATGCGGATCGCACATGACCTCAAGTTTCACCAACAAAAGAACTCATGGAAAATTGAGACGATATTATTACTATCGCTGTACTTCCACAATGAAACAAGGCTGGCAAGCGTGTTCGGTAAAACAGGTTTCCGCCGAACGATTGGAAAATTTTTGTCTAGAAAATTTAGAGCGCATTTCGGTTGATAAAAACTATGTTGAAAACCTTGTTTTTCGGCTAAACAATGACAATCAAACACCCCTCCGCGCTGGATACGAACTAACGGACGGATGCTCTAAATTTTCCACCGAAAACCTTTCGGGCACTCTAAAATTTTTCCTATCCGGACTCAAAACCACAAGAGGAATTGAAAGAAATCTTTTTGCCAAAAGGTTTCTTTCAAACATTTTTTATTCCCCCGAAAGCATTAAAATCCGCTTCATTTCCTCAAGCGTCCCGCC
>Ga0156305_114_pt1 | contig 5759 bp, 4 predicted proteins | sample RifCSPlowO2_12_FD_107953 | JGI IMG/M metagenome (GOLD analysis project Ga0156305, IMG submission 107953) | Candidatus Giovannonibacteria bacterium RIFCSPLOWO2_12_FULL_43_11c | reverse complement strand
CAGGCAATCCGAATGAACTTGTAGAAGCTTTTGGCATGGGGGTCAATTCTATAAAAATAGCTGTAAAAAAAGTATTGAATCGTAAGGGTAGATAGTATACCTTATCAAGGTTTCGGCTTAACGAAAATTAATGGCTGTGCCAGTTGGACTATTTGTGTCTTTATCCACAAGTAATTTAATTTAAGAAAACATATACTTAGATTAAGAGAATTGAATCGGTAATCCCGCCAAGACGGGATGCCGGTTTTTTTATTTTTAACAAATTATAAATAATATGAGAAAAACAAAAATGAGGAAAAGTAAAAAGGGGGGAGGATATGCTGACACGCAAACTGTAGTCGCGTTTTCGTTTGTGACTTTTATAATCGCTCTCGTAATCCCGGCAAAAATGGTCGTGGCTCAAGCCGCAATCTCGATGGGCAATATCTCGTCGCTTGCATTTGACAGCATGGCAAACACAATAGCGGCCGCACCCGCGTTTTCGCTTTTTGCGCTCGGCTTTGTCTCGGCCATGCTATTTCTCGGCGTAATCTGGGATAAGTTTAGCTTTCCGGAACTTGCAACAATAGGTCGCAGGGACAGAAGAAAGAAATCAGCAAGCAGAAAAGGCGGATTTATTTCTTTGGAACTTGCTTCAATGTCCATCTTTTCAATTTTGCTAGTTGGCATAATTTCTTCGCCAGTATTCGTATGACTGACATTTTTGTTAAAGATGTAATGGTGAAAGAAGTAGTAAGCGTGCAACCTGACACACCCCTATTAAAAGCTGCCCAAATTATTATGGAGCATAATTTTGACGGCGTGCCGGTAGTGGATAAAGAAAATAAGCTCGTCGGAATTTTAACGGAATACAATTTGATTGAAAAAAGCTCTTCTATCCATCTGCCGACTTTTCAGAAGATTTTAGAAAATTTGAAAGTTTTAAAGCAAGACAGTGCAGAATTTCAAAAAGAAGTTAAGGAAGTATCCGCGCTAAAAGTAAAGGACGTGATGAATAATGATCCGCTGACGCTCGCGCCGGAAGCTTCGTTTGAAGAGATGATTAAAACATTTCGAGAGCACCATAGAGTAAATCCCATCCCAGTAATTGATAAAGATAAAAAAGTCATTGGCGTAGTCAGTCGGTTCGACGTATTAAAACCATTACAATTACTAAATAAAAAATTATGAAAAATTCCAACGGCAAATTAGTCCAAAATACTTTAAAGTCGCTTGAGCGCGAATTCGTTGTCGTCGGCAAAACCAGAGTCCGTTCTTGGCATGCGTGGCTAGCGATTGGCATCGCGGTTGGAATTTCCGCAGGGATTTTATTCGTTGCGAACCGTTCTGGGGAATTTGGGGCTGGGATGGCGGCTTCGCTCGCGCCCATTGGCGCCTTTGAAAATATTACTGCGACAGGGTTGGCTTATGGCTGGACGCTGGATCAGGATGTTGTTAATCAATCAATTGACGTTCATTTTTATATAGATGCTCCTGTCGGGCAAGGAGGAGAATTTGCTGGAAGCGTTTCTGCGAATATGCCAAGCTCGGATGTAAATTCTATCGGCTACTCTGGAAATCACAGATTCAGTTTTACAATTCCGAATGTTTATCGAGACGCCAAAACTCATCAACTCTATGTTTATGCAATTGATCCAGTGGGCGGGTCAAATCCGCTACTCGGCGGTTCTCCGAAAACTTTTTCCATAAATAATCGCATTCCTGTCGGTAATTTTGAAGGCATTTCCAGCGGCGGAGTCGCTTCCGGCTGGGCTTTGGATATTGATTCGCAGCCTTTGTCCGTCAGCGTTCATTTTTACTTGGACAAACCCGTTGATCAAGGCGGCGCGTTTATCGGCAGCGCCGTGGCTGATAAACCTCGCTTAGACGTCAATTCCGCGACAGGATATTCAGGAAATCATGGTTTTAATTTTACAATTCCGAATGTTTATCGTGATGCTAAAACTCATCAACTCTATGTTTATGCCATTGATTTGAATGGAGGATATAATCCATTGGTTGCGGGTTCGCCGTTAAGTTTCAAAATTGACGCCAGTTTGGTAAGCGAGTGGAAATTCGAAAGCAATCTGAATAAAAAGTTATCTGATTCATTACAAGAAAATATAGGCACAATAGTCGGTAATTCCGCAATAGTTTCTGGGAAAATAGGAAATGCTTTTCAATTTAACGGCACTAGCGATAGGATAGACATAAACAACAGCAATAATAGCGGCTCCAAGCTTCGTTATATATTGCGCGGCGGCGGACAAGCTAAAAGTTTTACAATAACTGCCTGGTTTAACCAGCAGGGGTGCGGGAAGAACGGATATATCATCGGACGATTAGGCTGGATTAATGGTTTGACCGTTGATTGCGGTGCCGTGGCATTTAGTTTGTATAAACCGGACGGATCGTTAAAATTAGTCAGCCATGCGATAGATCAAAATAACTGGTATTTTGTTACGGTTGCGTATGATAAAACCCTGGGAAGAATGTGGATGTTTTTAAACGGGGTCTTAGTGAACGAAGTTGAAGTCGGTTCAAGTTTAAGGGATAATGATTTTCCGGTACAAATCGGCGGGCAGGCCGAATCCGACAGATTTTTTAAAGGATTAATCGACGATATAAGGATTTATGACCGCGCGCTTTCCGAAAAAGAGATAATTTTTATTTTTAATGAGGCGCAGGCATCTTCGGCCATGTCGCCCAAAACCGCAGTCATGCCGCTTTCGTCAAAGAAAAAAGTTTTTACATGGGATCCATTGGTCAAAAAAGAGTGTTACTCGACATATATAACTCCGCAAGCCGGTCAGGATTGCTCCGGTACGCAACCTATTAACCGATGGGTTTTCGGAACTACAAACGAAGATGTAAATTTTGAAGGAGGCGCTCTAAATAGTTTTTTACCCGACGGAAAAGTCGCTAAATTTGCCTTTAATGATAAGGGCGACGGCACTTATCAAATTGGCTGGGTTGTTGATAAGGTCAGCTTTGATTTATACCGCGATAAATATACATTTTTTGGCTTTACTGATTCGTGGGATGTAAATAAGATCGCTTTCCCAACTTTAGATCAGGATGTTCACTCGTCTTTTCGCCTGAAGCTAATGGCGCAGGATCAGTTAAGCGATCCGTCCAATGGACTTGCTAAAAATAGAGTGATGATAGGCGCGGTAGCGACTTGGAACGGGAGGACGCATTTCGTTGAAGTAAATCTTTGGAATACTGACAATTTTGATTTATGCAAAGGAATTTGCGACCCAGATAATATTTTTGATAGGCGGACTAGTTATAAAAATGTTGATTCCATCTATTTTAACGGGCCCAAACTTTCATCTGCAATCGATTATAATTCGCCCTCTTTGTCTCCAGGTGGCGCATTTCAAGATTTTGATATTCCATGGACGCGACTTTATCAAAATTATGTATGGAGCGATCCGCCGGCCTCCTGGAAAGATATAAAGTTGCAGGGAGTATATATCGGAACGGAAGTCTGGGGCAAGGGAAGAGTATGGACGGAATTCGATAATTATCAAACGTATTCGCTGGTTCCGTAATAAGTAAATTATTAATAAATAAACACCATGCCAAACACAAACCATCGCGTTGAAAAAGCATTGGAAGCTCTAAAGAAAGATTTCATCGTTGTCGGCAAAACCCGCGTGCGCTCCTGGCATGCCTGGCTTGCGATCGGCCTTGTCGCTGGCATCGCCGCCGGAGTTTTGTTTGTCGCGAATAGGTCGGGGGAGTTTGAAAAAGGTTTGGCCGCAACCGCATCCTGCACCCACTACGCCTCGCCTTCCGGAGGAGGCAATGGCCTTTCGCAATCCTCGCCGTTCCAGATTGCCAACTTCTGGCCGGTGGCAGGACCTGGGAGCACTCTTTGTTTGTTGGATGGAACTTACACCGGAGGCAGCTCGATGATTACCCCGCCGTCTGGCTTGAGTGGATCATCAGGAAATCCGATCACTATTAGTGCACTCAATGATGGCGGAGTGTGGATTAATGGGCAAAATTCTTCCATCCCGCTTAGATTTAACAATAATTCCTGGTGGGTTGTCGAAGGCGTCAATGCTTATAACGGCACAAGCGCGGTCGTGGAAGTTTACTCAAATGCAAACAACAATACATTCCGTCGAATTGTGGGCTGGGACGCGGGTGTCAACCTTAATTCAGTAATTTATCAGCTTGGCGGCAGCAACAACTACAACAATGTTTTTGAGGACATTGCTGGGTTCGGCAATGCAAGAAAAATCTTTGAGGTGTATAACAACGGCGCTAACGGTTCAGTTACAGTCAGGCGCTTTTGGGGCCAATTTTCTGCAAATACATGGTCATCGCCTGGCGGGCCAAAGATGGTCATTTCAAATATGTATAATTCCCGCAACGCTCTCTATGAAAATCTCATAGGGAATTGGGACAAAACTTCCACTAGCCCGGTAGAGGATTACGGACTTTTCTCCGGCGATCAGATCAATGACGGGGGCACTCATTGCATTAATCATAGAAATTACGGTTCGATTGGGTACATTAAGGCATCAGATAACGCGGATACCCTAAATGCCTATGCCGCAGCTCACGGATGGTACGATCAGGACTGTTTAGATTTCAAAAACCTAGTGATGTATATCCAGCCAGGATCTCACACCGGTGTCGCACCGTTTATTGGTGATAACTATCAGGGCGGCCGCACATACGCGTACTTGACGAACGTCACTACGATTTCATCAGCATCGCCATCAATCTCTGGCGATTGGACTCAATCAAACAACTCCTTCGTTAGCTCGGTCGGCGCGGCTCCCAACATCTGGAACGGCGCCGGCACACAAGGTGCGAGAGTCTGCAAGCAATACGTAAATGGAACTCTAACCAACACACCTCTCTGGCCATGGCCAATGGATGCAAGAATCAGAGCGGCCGTGATTGCTTCCGGCAGGAACGCGGACGCAATGTTCGGCGGAGCGGGAAATTCCGTCACCCAGCAAATGGAACAAATATTCGGAGCGATTCCCGCGGAATGCAGAACTGGGGGAACCACCCCCACGCCAACTCCAACTCCAACTCCGACTCCTACACCAACACCTACGCCAACGCCTTCTCCAACCCCAACTCCCACGCCAACGCCAACACCTACTCCCATTCAAACCACCTCTGGCTCAATTACAGCCAAAAACACTCTAACTCCCATAACAATAGACGGCTCTCTTTCAGATTCAGTCTGGTCTTTGGCTAATTCAGTGACATTCTCCGGTAGCAACAACACAGTCAAAGCCTCAACTCTCTGGGATAACACGAATCTCTACTTTGCCTATGACGTCACCGACTCACAGCTTGAAGCTGTCAACGGGGGGCTCTGGCAAGATGATGGAGCAGAAATTTATCTCGACACTCAAAACAACAAATCCACCACAATGGACGCCAATGATTTTGCTCTATTCGCCAATATCAATAACATTGTCTCTCCCTCAACCATTACCTCAAGAACTCTTACCAAAACAGGAGGCTACACCATGGAAATCAAAATCCCATGGTCAACAATCTCAACAATCCCGTCCGCAAACAAAATCCTCGGTCTTCTGCTTGCAAACAACGACAGAGATGGGGGAGTGATCAAACAATTCGACTGGATGAATGTTATTGGAACAGGAAGCTACGCTCAACCCAATCTCTGGGGATCGCTGACTCTTTCTGGGACGACTGTTGGAACCGGCTCTCTCCCAGGCGACCTAAACGGAGACAGAATCATAAACTCCATAGACTTCTCAATCATGAATTCAAAA
>Ga0156305_113_pt1 | contig 8569 bp, 9 predicted proteins | sample RifCSPlowO2_12_FD_107953 | JGI IMG/M metagenome (GOLD analysis project Ga0156305, IMG submission 107953) | Candidatus Giovannonibacteria bacterium RIFCSPLOWO2_12_FULL_43_11c | reverse complement strand
CCATAACTATTGCATCTCTGCGAATTCCGTGAAACTGTTCCTCGCTCAGCGAAATCATCAACGGCCGGACAATCATCGAGCCGCCGATAAACTGTATTTCGGCACTAACCTCGCTTTCACTATTTTTGCGCCTCTTTCCATCCTTCTTCTTTGCTCCAACCATTTTCTGTCGCCTCCAATTTCATGTCTTTTCAGGTCTCCAAGGCCTGAGCCAATAAGTGAGCCAGACGAAAAGGAGAGAAAGAGCGCCGCGTAGAGCGATACTGCCAGGACTTTCTAGCATATCCACGAAGGACTTCGCTCCTACATCCAGCTTAACCGCATACTTCAGGAACGGGTGCCCTATCGGGTCGTATTCAATTTTGATCCCATGAATCTTCATTATTCCTCCTTTCTGTTTGGGACCCTGGTACCCTATCCAAGGACTATTCTAGGATATATGACGCCAAAAATCAACTTGAGGTTACACATCTAAATTTTGGACAGCACGGGCATGTGTCTGTATAAATAACTTCCTCGGGGCGACTTCGTCGCCCATTAAAGTTTCAAAAGTCTTTGACGATTCTGATGCGTCTCCGATATGGACTTGCCTCAAGACTCGGACCGCAGGATCCATAGTCGTCTCCCAAAGCTGGGACGCGTTCATCTCTCCGAGTCCTTTGTATCTTTGAATTGAAGCTCCTTCTTTAATCTCCTTTAGAACTTTATCCTTTTCGCTATCCGAGTAAGCATACCTAACATCTTTCCCTTTCTGAATTCTATACAATGGCGGCTGGGCTATATATAAGTAGCCGTGTTCAATAAGTGGCAAATAGTATCTGTAAAAAAGCGTTAGCAAAAGCGTTCGAATATGCGCGCCATCAACATCCGCGTCCGTCATGATGATTATTTTATGGTAGCGTAATTTTGAAATATCAAGCTCCTCCGCGATAGCAGCGCCAAGCGCGATAATCAACGCCTTAATCTCTTTCGAAGAGAGCATTTTATCCAAGCGCGCCCGCTCCACATTCAAAATTTTACCGCGAAGCGGCAAGATCGCCTGAAATTTCCTGTCTCGAGCCATTTTCGCGGATCCTCCGGCCGAATCTCCCTCAACGATAAATATTTCAGTTTCTTCCGCTTTTCTCGACTGGCAATCCGCTAATTTTCCAGGCAAGGTCAGCCCGTCCAAAATTCCTTTCCTTAAAACGGTGTCTTTCGCGGCTTTCGCTGCTTTTCTCGCTTCAAGCGCTAAAATAACTTTCTCTAAAATTGCTCGCGCCTCAGACGGATTTTCCTCGAGAAACGACGAGAATGCCTCTCCAAAAACCGATTCCACCGCCCCCCTCGCTTCCGGATTTCCTAATTTAGATTTTGTCTGCCCCTCAAACTGCAATACGCTATTTTGTATTTTTACAGCAATGACGGAAGTCAACCCCTCGCGGACATCCTCCCCAGTCAGGCTGTCTTTGTCTTTGAGATAGCCGTTTTTTCTCGCGTAATCGTTCAGGACGCGCGTCAAAGCTGTCCGAAATCCCGTCAGATGCGAACCTCCTTCCTGATTATAAATATTATTCGCGAAAGCAAGCTCGCGCGCGGTTAGGTCGTCCACATATTGCAATGCAACTTCGACTTCAATTCCCCCCACCTCTTTTGACGTATAAAAAATTGTCTCATTTTTTACCTTTTGCCTGCGGTTCAAAAAATTTACGTAAGACCTTATCCCGGATTCGAAACAGAAAGCATAGGAATTATTCAAATGTTTTTCTTTTTCACGCTCGTCCCTGATCTGGATTTTGACCCCGGCAGTAAGATACGCCTGTTGGCGCAAATGTTCCAAAATGGTATCCCAGCTGAATTTGATTTCCTTAAAAATCTCGGCATCCGGTTCGAATATTATAGCTGTTCCGGATCCCTTGCACGCTCCAATTTTTTTCGTTTTCCCGTCCGGTTTTCCGCGCGTATAATCCTGCTCCCACCGGGCGCCGTCTCGGCACACTTGCGCGTTCAAAGATTTCGAAAGCGCGTTTACAACCGAAACCCCAACACCATGAAGCCCCCCGGACACCTTATACGAATCTCCTCCGAATTTCCCTCCGGCGTGAAGCGTCGTCATAACCGTCTCAAGCGCGGATACTTTCGTCTGTTTATGAATATCGACCGGGATTCCTCTGCCGTCGTCTACAACCCGAACCTTGTTCCCCGGCAAAAGAGAGACTGAAATGTTCTTTGCGTAACCGGCCATCGCCTCATCGAGTGAATTATCAACAACTTCCCAAATTAAATGGTGCAGGCCGTCTACCCCAGTCGAGCCGATATACATTCCCGGGCGCTTCCGGACAGGCTCAAGACCCTCCAAAACATAAATATCTTTGGCAGTATAAGACCCCCCATTCCCCCCGTTCGGAGCGACTTCTTTTTTGGCTGATTTTTTAGGCATTTAATGCAAAAATGTTCCTTGTTTTTATAAACTAATTATAACAAAATAAGAGTAGAAAAGCTATTTTGTTTCTATTGACATGAGTGGGTCTATCAAGGTATAATAGAGAGAAGGAGGCGCTTATGGCTAACGTTAAACCAAATGGGATCGTAGCTACCATAACGAAGCTTCGAAAAAAGAGAAAAAAGAAATACTGATGTATGCTACTCCCGACGAATGAAAACGCGCAAATAATCTGCAACAAGTTTATCCGCGCGTTTTTCTATTATGCTGGCAGACATAACTAATTTTTGCTAATTTTAATACATGCAAATCAAAATTGAATCTCCTGAAGAAAAGGAGCTTCTAAAATCTCTGGCCGCAAAGCAAGATCCCGAATCGAAGAGGATGGTGCGTTTTTTGAATATGCCAGATTTATCGCGCACTCCCGAGAGCCCCCTTTATGTGCTTGTCGAAAGTGCTCTAAAAATAAAGAATCTTAAAGACTTTGATGTAATAGAAATACCCGAAATTGTTCCAGTCGATGTTAGTTTTGACCTCTTTGATTTCGCCCCGGATCATCCAGTAAGGAGTAAGTCGGATACATATTATGCAGATGAGAAAAACATCCTACGCACTCACGACACGGTAATGTGGTATTACTATCTAAAACACCCAGCAACCAAAGAAAAGATAGAGAAGAAAGAAACTCTTGGAGTAATTTGTTATGGTAAAGTATTTCGTAAAGACGAAATTGACCGAAAACATATGAATATATTCCATCAATTCGGCGGTCTTTATTTACAGCCTGACATCAAAGGAGTGATGCCAGTTGAAAAGCTCAAAGAAGTGCTCCATGAAATTGTAGAAACTCTCTTTGGAAAAGATACTAAATATCGTTTCTTAGACGACATCTTTCCGTACACCGACCCATCGCTTCAAATAGAAGTAAAAGTTGGTAATAATTGGGTGGAAATTATGGGTGGTGGCATGCCAAAGAAAAGTGTGCTCAAAAAAATGGGTCTCGAAGGTTACAACGGTTGGGCATTCGGCTTCGGGCTTGAACGCTTGGCGATTATTTCGATGGAACTACCTGATATCCGCCTTTTATGGTCCGCCGATGAGCGTGTGAAAAAACAGCTGAAACTCGGCAATAAATTCAAAGAAGTGAGCAAATTTCCGCCAATCACGCGAGATATATCTTTTGTCGTCCCGAATTCTTTCATTCCTAATAATTATTTTGATTTAATCCGCGATCTCGGAGGAGATATTGTCGAAGAGGTTAAACTAATCGATAAATATGAAAATAAAGAAAAATTCGGCGCGGATAAAGTCAGTTATACATATAGAATTATTTATCGTTCGAATGATAGGACGTTGACCAACGAAGAAGTGGACGCGATACAAAAAAAAGTTTACGGAGAAACCGCGAAACAATTCGGAGCGGAATTGAGGTAAAAAAATTATCCACAGCCTGCCTGCCGGCAGGCAGGCTTGACAAAAATAAAATAAAATTAAGAAAAACTGGTTTAGAAGGAGGAACCGTGGAAAAACTGAAGAAACTGTACCATTACCTGTACCTTGGAAAAATTGTGAAATGGACAGTACTATTGATTGCAGGCATTGCTTGGCTAATCCACAAGTGGTAAATGTCTTCAACCAAAATTACTGCCGCGAAATTACTAAGGCCCAGCATCTGTTACGAAGCCGGGCCTTTCCTTATGACTAAAAAAAGCTAAAATAAAAGTATGGGTAATATTCTGTATATTTTGGGAAGTGTGGGAGTCGTGAGCTTAATTTCATTCGTTGGCGCGCTTACTCTATCTTTTCATGAAGATCGCTTAGCTCGGATAGTTTTTATGCTTGTTGCCGTAGCAACTGGCGCTCTTTTGGGCGATGCTTTCTTTCATCTTATTCCCGAGGCATACGAAAAAATCCAAAATCCAGAGACAATATCGTTTCTAATTATTTTTGGAATACTTGTTTTCTTTATGCTCGAAAAAGTTCTTAGATGGCACCACCACCATGACGATGTATCCCATAAAAGCGATAGGGAAGATCCTAAATATCTCGGGCGGCTGATATTAATTTCCGACTGGCTACATAATTTCATCGACGGAGTTGTTATCGGCGCGAGCTATTTTATAAGCAAAGAGGTTGGGTTAGCGACTACGCTTGCTGTCCTCCTTCACGAAATCCCCCAAGAGATCGGGGATTTTGGAGTGCTTATCCATTCGGGATATAGAGTCCGGCAGGCGCTATGGTTTAATTTCCTTTCCGCCCTAACCGCATTTGGAGGAGCTATTTTGGTTATCAGCCTAGGATCTTTCCCAAAATATATTTTAGACGGGGTAATCCCATTCGCGGCAGGGACTTTCATTTATATCGCGTCATCCGATCTCGTCCCGGAACTGCATAAACAAAGTGGGAAAAAATTTGGAACGGTTTTTAAGGAATTAATCGGGATTTGCGTGGGTGTTCTCGTGATGTACACTTTACTTTTTCTAGAATAAATTTGCTTGCGAAAGTTTAGATTTTTGGTATGCTATTATGTTATAGTTGCCAGCGTAGTTCAACGGTTAGAACGAGGGACTTTCACCCCGCACCAAATTATGGCTGGGTAGCTCAGTTGGCAGAGCAGAGGACTCATAAGCCTCAGGTCGTGGGTTCAATCCCCACCCCAGCCACTTTCTAAAAATTTGGTGCGGGGCAAGTAAGCCCCACTATATAAAAAAGGGCGCGTGGTGTAGTCCGGTTAACACGTCCCCCTGTCACGGGGAAGATCGTGGGTTCAAATCCCATCGCGCCCGCAACGTAATAAATTGCAAGCAATTTACACGTTGCTGGAACGTTTAATTTCTGAAAGAAATTATTACGTTTTGCCGTAAACATATGTACTACGTATACGTACTGCAAAGTCAAAAAGATAAAAGTTTATACATCGGATATACTTCCGATTTAAAAAAGAGATTTAATGAACACAACAATGGCCGCAATATTTCGACAAAGCCATTTCGCCCATATAAACTTATTTTCTATGAATCTTTTTTAAATATCAAAGATGCGAAATCCAGAGAAGAATATCTCAAAAGCGGCTGGGGCTTCAGGACAATAAAGAAAATGCTGAAAAATTATTTTAATTAGCAGTATCGAGTGACCTATCGGGGTCAAACCCCGCCTATCTGTCATTTTTATTTTGTACCAAATTTAATAGATCCTCTTCTCTTTCGTATGTCCGTAATCTGCTTTGGCAAAGGCGTATTTTAAAGCATAATTAGGATGTGAGTATAAAATGGACAATTTTTCTTGTTTTCGCCTCGGTAATAATAACCGGAGCGTATTTTGTATTTATGGTAGAAGATGAACTTGCTCTTTATGCCAGGGACTGCAATATTGCGGGCATATCCTTACGCGGCGACCTTATGACCTACATCCCTCCGGATTACTACAGCGAGTCGGGGGAACAAATTTACGATGCCGCGTCTTCGGAAGATATAGTCTCTCGTATAAGGGAAGCTGATAAAAATGAGAATATCAAAGCTGTACTACTCGAAGTGGATTCCTACGGGGGCTACCCAGTTGCAGCCGAGGAGGTTATGCGAGCCCTTCTTGATTCTTCCAAGCCCACGGTCGCTCTCATCCGCGCAGGCGGGCTGTCCGCGGCATACCTATCCTCAACGGGCGCCGATTGGATTATAGCTTCGAGAAATTCAGATGTTGGGAGCATCGGAGTAACGTCGTCCTACGTCGAAAATGTGGAGAAAAATAAAAAGGATGGCTTAACGTATCAGCAGTTAAACGTTGGGAAATTTAAAGACGCCGGTGATCCAAATAAGCAACTTTCCGGTGAAGAGAAAGAACTCATTTTGCGGGACCTCGCCCTGATCTACGAAAGTTTCGTTGAATCGGTTGCTAAAAATCGCCATTTGCCAGTTGATACCATCCGTCCGCTTGCGGACGGGTCAAGTATGCTCGGCACGATGGCGCTCAAAAATAAATTGATTGATCAGTTGGGCGGAGAAAAAGAAGCCCTCGCCTACCTCGAAAACATCATCCAAGAAGAACCTTCCATTTGCTGGGACTGAAATCAAAACAAAGATCATTTGAGCTGTTTCTTACTTTCTTTTATAATGCCTGCGCCTTCTTTTACTTTTTCAAGACCCATTTCCACGTCGACTTCTTCTTGCTTATCAAACCAATCAACGATGTCCTTTAATTTTTTTAATGAATCTTTTAGATTATTTAAACTGGCGCAAAAAATCATTGATAAGAGTCCTGTTTTCATTTGCTTGCTCGCCCTTGAAATACAATTCGATAAAGTAAAACTGTTTATCTTCTTCCGCGTATGCGTAAATTACGCGCAAAGACCTGTCGCGAAGAGCACGGCAAGCCATGCGTGCTTTTATAATTTTACACGTCCTTTCCGAGTGGATAACGGTAAAATTTTTTCCAATGCCTGCCGGATAGCGCAACAATATCTCTTTCAGCTTTTCAAAATCATCTTTTAAGGTCCTGTACCTCTTGAAAAGTTGTTTAAAATTTTTTTCAAATTCGGGCAGGAGATTACAGTTCTTCATATTGTCTCACCGAAGTTTCATCAGGACGGTAGAATACATGTTCGTATTCCAGCGGCTTCCTGTCTCCGGCCGCAACCCAGGGAGTATCAATATGGGACAAAGCCGATATCTGTGTGGCAGTTAAATCACCCAGTCGGTCAATTTCCCAATCAATATGAGCGAACTCTTGGACCGATAGAGTGGACAAATCCAGAGACATGTCCGGGTTGACCAGATATTTGGTTTGTTCGTATTTGTAGAACTTGCTTTTAACCTTTTCGATTTTTCGCTCTTTTTCAAGACGATCAATAATTTTAGCAAACATAACCGGGGTCGGCCCATGGGTATTTTTCATGTATCTTGCACCAATCAACTGCTCCTCATACTTTTCGTAATAGTCAAAATCAATAAAATAGAGGAGTTTATATAGTACCGTTTGCCCGATATTCGGCTTTCCGCCAATTTTTGCAAGAATATACAAAAGCACTTGTTCAAACTTATTTGCCTTTTCTTGCGGAATATTGATGCGAATTCGATCCTTATCTTTCCGTCTCATCTCTTTCCTGTCTTCAATCCTTATGATCGGCTTCGCATCTTCTTTGCCCGCAAGAAAGTTTTCCAATGACATATCAAAAACCTCCGCCAATTTTTTTGCTTCGGTAATGGTTAAATCTCGCTCGCCCTTCTCAATTTGCATATAAGTCGGGCGGGAAATTTTAAGCACGGACGCTAAAAACTTTTGCGTCAGATTGCGCTTTTTGCGTTGTTCTTGAATAAATTTAGCAAGCATATTGCCAATATGGGCGATGCAGGATTTCTTGTCAATAGCAATGTAAAAAAATTATACACAGCCGTTATTTTGCTTTGACTTCAACAATTTTTATCTCCTCTGGGATGAGGCCATAGAGTTTATATCTCAATCACTTTCATTACCTCATCCCCATAGTGATTGATGACTTTGACGGCAATTTTGCCCGTCTTTGGTTTTGGGAATGGTCGCGAGACAGTCGAGTAAAGTTCCTCCCAAGCATTTTCATTTATATCTGCTTTAAGCGCTTTCTTTAATTTTTCATATGGTTTATCTGCGCCCAAAAAGTACGCATGATGGACGAAGAAAGCGTCCCCACTGTAATTAGTATCTATAAACCACGCGGCGATTTCATGCTCGGGGTCACCGGATCCACTAGATCGTATTTCGCTTTTTACGGGGTCATAAATATCAACTCCGAGTATTTCTACTACAACCACGTCTTTAGTTGTCTTAACTTTAACATCCGGCTCGCCAAATGCGAGGAACAGATTACCCGATCCGGTCTTCTTCAACAAATCGCCCATAGACAAATCGGGGTTTATTTTTACTTTCATCACTTGCAAACCATTCACTTGAGATGGTTCCGAAAAAGCCGAGGCTTCAAACGATGTAGCAGCAACAACAAGCAAGTCAGCAAATTTCTTTGCTACCCTGGCGGCATCGCGGATAAAGTCGTCATCTACGCTACCAAATTCCGGACCGATAGAAACAGCAACCTTTTTTAAGCCAGTGGCGGTTTTATATTCCCCTACTGCTTGTACTTCGGGGCCGCTCGGCAAAATATCCAAATTCACGAATTCCACT
>Ga0156305_130_pt1 | contig 13173 bp, 10 predicted proteins | sample RifCSPlowO2_12_FD_107953 | JGI IMG/M metagenome (GOLD analysis project Ga0156305, IMG submission 107953) | Candidatus Giovannonibacteria bacterium RIFCSPLOWO2_12_FULL_43_11c | reverse complement strand
TCGCTGATATTCGTGAAAAATTGGGCGTAAATATTGGAATAGGGGAATTTGGCGCGCCTATCCCGGATTTAAATGGGAATATGACGGAGGCCGCGCAGGCGAAATTCGTTGAGGCGCTTTTTCGCGCGCTCTATCTTCAAAGCGAAAATATCCCGCTCGTGAACTATTGGGTTTTTGAAGGCGGAACGACCGCGCTTGTCCGCGGGGACAAGCCGCGCGAAGCATATTCGGTAATCAAAGATTATTACCGAATGCCTTCTCTTTCCGGAACAATTTTTGATACTGATGGAAAATATTTAAGCGGAGCCCAGATTGGTTTTGCCGACGGATCGTATTCAGTAAAGACAGATACCGTCTTCTATCAGATTTTCATCCCGCCAGCCCAAAGAAAACTTATTGTTAGTAAAGACGGATACGATACCTTTAATATCGAACTCCCCGCTGATTTCGCGACCTCAACAGTGATGGACATTTATCTCGAATCCACGACGCCGAAACCTTGGTATTCGTTCTAACTGTGTTATAAGCAGTCTCGATTTTCAGGTTATTCCAATTTCCGCTTGTGCCACTATACTCGCGATCGCGGAAATAGTGACTATAAGTAGAATTGTTTCTTTAAGTCTTCTTCGTAAGAAAGCGTGGATTCGAGGTATCGAACGCTATCTTTGAGATCAAGAAGATTTGTGAGAATGGTTATTTCATCCTCGCAAGGGTATGGAATCGCAAAAACGCTTTTTTGAAATTCATAAAACCCGAGGCGCTTTAAATGCCCACGCAAGCTGTCGCGCGTTTTCTTTCTCGTTTCAGGGACATCGAATATGACGATTCTCCATTTGCCGTCCCAGTGCTTCCGTTTTTTAACCGCGAGATTGTATATGAGGTAATTTTTAGACCGAAGTTTTCCGAAGTGAGTAAGCTCGATTTTTCTCTTGTCACCTTTTTCGATTATCTCTACCAGTTTTTTCATTTTCAGAATGCGGAGTGCGCGGAAAAGCTGGTTGCGGTCCAATGAATTCCAAGTCCGATCGCATTCTTCCAAAATCTCTAACCTCTGTTTTCTATCGCGCGTAAAGCCGAGAAGCATGCCTTGCGAAAGCAGGCTCAAAATTTGGACGGTCATTTTTCCGTATCTGGCCATTGAACTAGTTTAGCTGGAGATTTAATAGTAGTAAAGTATTCTCGCGATCGCGAGAATAGTGGCGGGGGTAGTTAATCAACTTTTTATTTTTGCGCCATTGCCTGCACATAAAGAAAAAAGACTCTGCGAGCGCGGGGCCGCAGAGTCTTTTGTTAGTATAATTGGAAGGTCAAGGAGGCGGATTTCGCGACATCAACTGTGATGGATATCCATCTCGAGTCTAATATAAAGCGCTTCTGGTATAATATTTAGTAAATGTTATCATAGTTTTTAAAGCTTGACATTTAGGCAAGTGGTTATATATTATTACGCTAATATTTAAAGACCGTACACGGGCGTCGGATCAAACAGCTTAACTGTTGTTTCCCCAGATGCGACGCCCATGCACGGCCTTTTTTAGTTATAGTTCTGATTTGTGGAAAACTTGCATTGCGTATATTCTTATTATAATATATAAATCAGATATATAACTGGATAAGTTATCCGTCTCGACGGGGAAACCGAGGTGGAAATGTAGAATATGCATTTCAACCAAAAGTTTGCCCACGGTACTAATATAGAAGACGGAATGATGGCCTTTTTCTTATTGAAGAAAAAGGTTTTTTTATTTATTTTAATTCCAAATCTCAAGGAGACGGGGCGCTAAAGCGTACGCGTGCCTCTTTGAGCAGGAATATTAAAAGGTCGAAAGAAAAAATTATTGGAAATATAAATTCAAAACAATGATAAAGAAAATATTAGCAGGATCTCTTCTTCCGGTAATGGCATTCGCGATGAGTGTCACTCCGGCATTGGCGTCTCATTGGTCGTCATCTAACATCTCTGTTGATGTGGACAATAGCGCTTATGTGAAGAACATTGTTAACACCGACGCTTCGACCGGCGGCAACGTCGCGAACGGCGGAAATGCTAATGGTGGAAATGCGAATGGCGGAAATGGCGGCGTAATCGTTACCGGCAATGCAGATGCGATTTCAACCGTGTTGAATGACGTAAATTCCACTTACACAAAGGTGACAGCTTCTTGCGGATGCAGAGGCAACATTGATGTTGATGTGGACAACAACGCAACGGTGAAGAATTACGTTAACACCGACGCTTCAACCGGTGGCAACACCGCGAACGGCGGCGATGCTACCGGTAGTTCCAGCCATCACCACCATCACTCGAGCACAGCTAACGCTGGCGACGGCGGGACAATCGTTACCGGCAATGCGTATGCTGACGGTGCGGTAGGCAACTTGGTGAACTCTACTGTAACTAGGATCCGACGCTAGATCGCTAGAAATCGAATGAATCTTCCTGTCCCCACTTTTTCTGCGGGGGCAGGGGGTTCATCGGTTAGATACTTATTAGACGAATATGCAGATACTGATCTTACTATTATCTCTATTTTTAACTATTCCAGCTTTTGCGGGGACGGCGAGCGTTGAAAATAATATTTCAGTCGAGGCGAATTCCGGGGGAAATTCGGCTAAACCAGGAGAAATAATCGAAGGCCCCGCTTCGGCGGATGTTCAGGTCAAAACCATCATAAATGGCGAGGTCGTGGAAGACATAAAAATCCACAAAGAATCCAGCACTGGGACTGTGAAAATCGAGAAGAAATTTATAAATAAAATAGCAACTAGCGCGCAAGAACAAAATGTCAAACAAAATAAAAACAATGAAAACGATAAATTTTTCAGAAACTTTTTCAAGCGCTTTTTCGGTTGGTTTAAATTTTGGTAAAAAAATAGCGTTTTTAGCGCTTGTTTTAGGCGTGTTTGCTTTGCCCTCCGTAGCTTTCTTGCCCGCAGAAGCTTTAGTGGAGGCGGGGGCACAAGAAGTCGTTATAGAGACCGGCAACGCGCAGTCGGACGTGACTGTTGAAAATACGGCTAACACGAGCGAGGTAGCAGTGGAGAGCGGCGAAACCTCACCGCCGACAGACTTGGAAGCCGAGCTTCCAAGTGGAAGCTCGGCTTCTTCGGAGGGAGAGCCGTCTCAAGCCGATATTTCCGTGGAAAATACGAGTTCCGCAGAAGTGGCGACAGAGGCCACATCTACGACGGCAACCGGAGAAAATAACGCCAATGAAAATCCAGGATCCGCGACTATTGAAACTGGCGACGCGAACTCTTCCGCTAACGTCATCAATGTCGTAAATAGCACGTTTACTGATTCAAACGGCCTTGTTCTCCTTTTGAATGTTTTTTCGTCACTTTTGGGCGATCTCGATTTTAGCAATTCGAATTTCTTTAATTCAAGCTGTTCCGACAATTGCAGTATTTTTTCGGGCGACCTTTCTGTTCAAAACGAAAATGCTGCGACTGTGACTAATGACGTGGTGGCGCGCGCGCAAACCGGAGGAAATTTCGCGTCAGGGAACGCGGGCGACGGAACAATTTTGACAGGCGACGCGAACGCGGCCGCGAATGTTTTGAACATTGTGAACACGAATGTCGTCGGATCAAACTATCTTCTTTTGGTATTAAATAATTTTGGGTCGTGGTCGGGAGATTTGGTTCTCCCTTCTAAATATCTTTTCTCGCAATGTTGCGCCGAAGGCGGAGTAAATACATCCGCTTCAAATCAAAACAGCGCTTCAATAGAGAATAATATCTCTAGCGAAGCCGAGACTGGCTCGAACGAGGCAAATGAAAACGCTAACGGGCTTGTCGTTACGGGCACCGCGAACGCCGTCAATAACACGTTCAATCAAGCGAATACTAATATCTTCGGCTCGGACTCCGTGATGATCGCATTTCGCTTTTTCGGCGACTGGGGCGGAAATGTTTTCTCCGCTCCCGACGGATTTACGTGGACGGAAAGCAATGGAGGCTTGGTGATTTTGGGAAATGGCCAAGGCAGTTCTTCGCAAAGCTCGGGATCTCCTGCCTCGCCGGCAGGCGGGTCGAGCGGGAGTAATAATTCAACTAATATCGAAAACTCAAACCAAGCCGCGATAAGAAATAATATCCGTGTCTTAGCGCTTACGGGAGCGAACAAGGCGACCGGAAACGGCGGGACGAGCACAATCGCGACGGGGAACGCTAACGCCGCGACAAATGTAGTAAACGTTGTGAATACGAACATCTTCGGAAGAAACTGGATACTGGCCATCATAAATGTTTTTGGCAACTGGCACGGGAATATCGCTTTTGGCAGGCCGGATCTTTGGGTTGGGGAAAGTGTATCTTCGATTCCGCGCGAAGCCATGCCCGGGGATAAATTCACATATACTCTAACAGTAGTAAATAACGGCGATACCGACGCGACCAATATTCTCTTGCATGATGATTTTGATGAAAGATATCTTAGCCCGACTTCCTTAAATGGCGGGAACAGGACGGATCGCGGAGTGGAATGGAATTTAGGGATGTTAAGACCTGGAGAGGCGAGAGTAATTTCATATGAAGTAAGCATTAGGGACAATCTTCCGGCTGGAGCAACTTTCCTCGCCAACACGGCGCAAGTCAGCTCTTTCGAGGAGGACGGCAAAAGCGAGGACAACTCCGAGAGAACCAATATCCTTATCAACCGCAAGCGAGAACCGAATATCAGCAACTCCGCCTTGCCGGATTTCCGGATTTCAAAAATCAACGGCGCCACGAGCGGAACCGCGAGGCCTGGTGAATCCGTTGGCTATAAAATTATTTTGAAAAATGTTGGCGGCGGAAAGGGATACGAATCGAAAGTCGTTGACAAACTTTATTACGCGACCGGCACGGAACCTGTGAGCGTTCGCGAGTGGCCGCTCGATATCGTCCTTGACGGAGAGGAGATAACTATTACATACACTCTTCAGTTCGCGCCAAATGCCAAGCCGGGAATTTACAAAAATGTTGCGAAGTTCAGCGCGAAGGATGAATCAGGCGTGGATAGATATTTCGTCTCGGCGGAAGATTCCATCGAAATACTCCCCGTGGAACCGCTCCCGGCTCCGGAGACAACTCCTGAAATTAATGCAGTAACCCCGGAACCCGCTTCCGTCGAACGGGAAATAAAGAAAACGGTTTCTCTAATCACGGATTATATTCCAAAAATTTCAACGCCAGAGCCGACCACGATCGAAGATTTGGAAGTTGCAGAAGAACCGTCCGCGCCACTCGAAGAATCCCCACGAACCTCAAGATTTATGAATCTCATGTCGCTCGCTTTCTTGAACTTCAAATGGATATGGCAATGGTTCGCCACGACCGCCGCGGGCATTCTCGCCGTGCTATTCATAAAATTCTATGGATAGAAACAGATTATTAACAACTAATTCACACCTTCTTAAGATTTTGATAACCTTTTTGCAAATCCGCTTTTTCCGCCATGTTAAAATTTTAGAGTAGTTAATGAAAAATTAAATCCCGCACCTTTCAAGAATTTTGAAAGGTGCGGGAAAAGGTCGCACAGATTAAAAGTAAATAAAGTAAATTATTAGTTAATAAACCCCGCACCTTTCTAGCGTTATATGCACTGGTTCTATGTTATCAAGAGTCAAAAGAATGGTGAGCTATATTTTGGTAGCACAAACAATCTTGTTCGAAGGCTTAAAGAACATAACGACAATAGAACATTCTCAACCGCGCGATATAGTCCATGGAAGTTTGTGTACGTGGAAGGATATGCATCGAGAGAAGATTCTATCCATCGCGAAGAACAGGTTAAGCATTACGGAAAAGTATATGCTCAGCTGAAACGAAGGATATCAAAAAGCCTTCGCAACGCTTGAAAGGTGCGGGGAAATAACAAACAAACAAATGAAAAAAATAATTATTAGTTTGAGCGTAATTGGAGCAGTTGCCGCGGTCGCTATAGGCGCCTCAACCGCGTTCTTCAGCGACACGGAAACCTCCACGGGAAATACTTTCACCGCCGGAGCAATTGATTTAAAAATCGACAGCGAATCGCATTACAATGGTTTAATTTGTCGTCAGGTTAATAGTACGGGTCCATTTTTGTGGCTTGAACCATTGGCAAATCCCCCTACTTTACCAACGGCGGAACAGTTAGCACTAGAAGTTTATAACACTGCTTGTGATGGAACGTGGTCTGAAACAGATTTGGGTGCAACGAATAAATTCTTCAACTTAAGAGACATAAAGCCGGGTGATGTAGGTGAAAATACAATCTCTCTTCATCTCACGAATAACGATGGTTGGGGTAGATTTGTGATTTCTGCGGTTAAGGACTATAACAATACCTGCACCGAGCCGGAGGCCGCAGCTAGCACCACTAGCAGCGAGCTTTGCACGGTTGCAATTCCAGAAAATCAAACTCCGGGAAGCGGAGAGCTTTCCCAGAGCATTAGTTTCTTTGCGTGGTTAGACCAGGGCGCAATCCCAGGTTTCCAGTGCAATGACCCGAGTGATACGTCATCCACGGGAGCGCGATGTCCAGAAGATCGGACAGAAGGTGACAATGTTCAACAGTGTGATGCTCTAGATCCATTAAATCCACAGACTCCAACTTCTGTAAATTGCGCAGAGCCTACTGTAATCACTCCCGGACCAGTTGATGATGTAAATAACATTGACAATTCCACAGAAATTGATGAGGTTCACAACATTTGGTTAGCTCTGGATCCGATATTTGATGCTTATTGCACGACTGGACAGCCTGTGAATGGACATAATAATTATGGTTTGTGCCACGGACTTGCTGATGACGGAAGAATGGTCGGTAGCGTAACCTATTACTTTGGACTTGGTTGGAGTATCCCAACAACAGTAGCAAACGAGGCGCAGACTGATTCGCTTATTGCTGATTTATCTTTCCAGGCAGTTCAGCACAGGAATAATCCAGGACCGACCCCAACATTCTAGCGGATGATTATTAATCGATTCCGACTTTCGGGGAAAAGTCGGGTCTAAAAACACATGAAAAAAATAATTACTAGTCTAGGTGTGATAATCGCAGTCGCGGCGCTTGTGGTCGGGGCGACTACTGCCTTCCTTTCGGATACAGAAACCTCCAGCGGAAATACTTTCGCGGCGGGGGCAATTGACCTCAAAATTGATAACGAAAGTTATTATAACGGGGTCTTAAACGAACTCACGTCTTGGTTCCCCGCGGCGGATCTTCCGAACGGAAAACTTTTCTTCAACTTCACGGATTTAAAGCCGGATGATGAAGGAGAGGATACGATTTCCCTCCATGTAAACGACAACGACGCGTATATCTGCATGGATATGGTGCTAACGTCGAATGATGATAAATCTTCGAACGAGCCGGAACTCGACGCTGGCGATTTGCCGGAAGAAATAAACAACACTTGGGACGGCGAGCTTGCTCAAAATCTTCAAATGTTCTGGTGGGCGGACGACGGAGATAATGTGTACGAGGTTGGCGAGAATCCGATAACGGACGGAGTCCAGACTGTAACAAATATGTTCGGTCCAGACCATTCGTTCTCGGTTCCGCTCGCGGATTCCTTGAACAACATTTGGACGCCGAATGCCCCAGGACCGGTTCCGGGAGATACAACAGTATATATCGCGAAGGCGTGGTGCTTTGGGACGCTAACGTTAAATCCGTTTGCTCAAGACGGAGTTGGAACAGATGGCCCGCTTGCGCCAGACAGAGAAGGCACAGGAGTTACCTGCGACGGCACTGCGCTTGGAAACATAACGCAGACCGACGGAGTTACTCTCGATCTCGCGTTCCGAGCGGTTCAATCGAGGCACATTCCGGATTACGTCTGCGGTGATGGAGAGCCCAGGACGGCAAAGATCACTGTCATCAAAGTTGTAAACAATAATTTTGGCGGAAATAACGTCATTGCTAATTTTCAGCTGTTTCTGGATAACGGAATAGTAACGACCCCAGTAACATCCAGTGTACAGACGGACGTATTGGAGGGCATTTATTCAGTCGGAGAAACTGGAGTTGGTGGTTACGAGGCAACATTTAGCGGGGATTGTGATATTGATGGGGATATCATTCTAAATCCAGGTGATGTCAAAACTTGCACCATTACCAATGATGATATTCGTCCAAACATCACGTTAATCAAGAATGTGGTTGGAGGAAGCGCCGTCGCTACTGATTTCAAAATGCGAGTCAATGGCGTTCTTGTGCCATCAGGAGGTTCACGATCGGTTAACTCAAATCTAAACGTTACGATCACTGAAGATGCGTTTGCCGGTTACACGGCAACGGGTATTTCGGGCACTGGATGTCCTGCGGCTCTTGGCAACGTATTCCAGTTGAATGAAGGCGTTGCAATTACTTGCACTATCACGAATACCTTCGGTCCCTAGACTCTAAATTCGAAGCTTCTTTGCCTCGCTCGTGCTTGTGACCGAGCGGGGTGATAGAGGTTTGGAAAACCTCAAAATTATGAAAATAATTTTGAAAACTTTATATTACATTTTCTTCGGGGCGTTGATTTTGGTTGCGCTTGTTGTTGCGGTTTCGGCTTTTCCGGCGAAAGGAAATATCCAGATCAAAGTCGTGGAGTCCGGATCAATGGAGCCGAAAATAAAAACCGGATCCGTGGTTTTGATAAAACCGGAAGCGAAGTATGCAGTGGGGGAGATTATTACTTTCGATTCTGATTTTAAAGATGAACGGGGCGCAAAAGTTCCGATAACGCACCGAGTTATTGAAGTGAAGACGGAAAATAATCTCGTGACATATTTAACAAAAGGGGACGCCAACGAGGAATCGGATGGGCAGATTATCCTCGCAAGAAAAGTTATCGGGAAAGTTTTGTTTGATGTCCCGTACGTCGGGTATGCGATCGATACCGCGAAAAAACCGTACGGTTTTTTCGCGCTGATTTTGATTCCCGCCCTGATTCTTATCGGGGAGCAGACACAGAATATTTGGCGCGAGGTTAAAAAAATGAGGGCTGTTAAAAAAGACGAAGAAATAGTATGAAAATAATCGACGTAAAACCGAGAGTTGCGCAAATCCTCACGTCGAAGAAACGGACGTGGAGTAAGAAGTTATGGATCGGGCTACTATCCGTCGTTTTACTTTCGGGCGTCGGCACCACGGTTTCTTTTTTTACTGATCTTGAATTCTCTCCGGGCAATATTTTTGCGGCCGTCCTTTTAGATTTTGATTTAGAGGGGACGCCGTGGCTTCCCGCGTCGGACGCGGCGGATTTAGATCCTGGCGACGAAATTTCGCGGAATGTGGACGTGGTGGACGATGACAGCACCGAGTTTAGCTATAAAGTGAAGCCAGAGATGACGGGCGGCGATGCTCCATTTTGCGGAGCTTTGAATGTACGGGCGAATTTGGAGGGGAGCGAAGTGTATTCTGGCAATCTATTGGCGTTTGAGTCTTCTCCAGTTCAATTTGGCTCTGCGGGAGACAATTGGACGTTTTCGGTCACGGTGCCTTCGGCGTTCGGAAGCTCGACTTGCGTATTTGATTTTGTTTTTCAAGCGTGGCAATCGACGCCATTTATTTTCCCTGGCGGATTCTGGGATGTGGAACGGATCGGTAATGTTATTTCGACGCAGGAGGTGTGCAGAGAATTTGAAATCCGCTCGCGCGGATATTGGAAAAATCATGAGGAGGACTGGATTTTGCCGCAGACAGTAGGAGTAATTTTGATTTCGACCCCCGAAGAAGCCGAAGATATGCTAAACGCTCACGCGGATATGACGGACAAGCTCGAGCGGGAACTTTTGGCGCTTAAATTCAATGCCTCAAGTACTCCTGGAATCGCCTCGTCGCTTGTTCCCGATGAGGACATTATAATTTCCGAACTCATCGCCGAAGCGGACGCGCTTTTGATCGCGGATTTCCCAGATCCCGATCCAGTTCCGAACCAACAACTCAAAGATATGAAAGACAGGGTGGAAAAAGTTAATAATGCCAAAAAAGTATCTCCGTGCGAAAACCCGCCTCCGCCGGATGACGATTGCGACGACGAAGATGATGAAGATGATCGCGACCACCATGGCCATGAAGGATATGGCGGTTCGACTTCGCTCACCGCAGGCGGCGGCGGGGATCACGGTGATGGCGATGACGATCACGATGGCGATTCGTGCAGGTGCGAAAATCGCTTGAGAGTCACTCGAGTCGAAGCGGGAGGAACTGTGATGATTATGACCGGCGACGCGTGCGCCGAGGCGGAAGTTGAAAATGTCGTGAATACCAGTGTGACGGAGATTTCGGGCGGAGGCGAAGGAAATGTGATAGTGGAAAATAATAACAATGCTGTTGTCGAAAATGAAATTAACGTCGAAGCAAATACAGGCGGCAACAGCGCTGAATCTTTGGAATCCCCGCCCGCACCCGAAGCCCCACCAGACGAGCCGTCCCCAGTGGATTAATCCCGCTTTTTAGTCATTCTTAGTTTGTAAGTATAGTCCACGATCGTGGATTATATTTATATTCAAAATATTCATGATATATCTATGATATTTATGGATGAAACGGGAATTAAAAAACTCCGCGACACGTTTACGCGCCGCGGAGTTGCTGACTTCTACCTTCTGGCCTATTTTTTTCCGCCGTTGATGACGTAGAGTTTTCGTACAGTATGGCCGAGCGGAGAATTACTAAGGTGTTTCGATATGCTCTCTTCAGTGGCTAGCACCAATTTATTACTATCTGTGCGGCATCGGTAGTACGTCACGCCGCGTAAAGTCCACTCCGGATGATCTTCGTCGATATTTATGTCGTGCGCGAAATATGGCACTCCGAGATTCGGCATTGGACTACTAGGAATAATGAGGAAGGGATATGGTTTTTTGAGGCCATATTTTTTGATTACCTTCGGCAATCTCCCCTTGTCCTTAAACGCCGCAATGAAACCCATTTGAAAACATAAGAACCGCAACATCGGCATATCGGCCAAAAGTCGTTCAGTTGTATTCATTGAGGAACCCCTTTCAAAGAATATTTGCTCAAAAGATAGCGCATTACATCTGCCTAGTCAAAAATAATTGACCTATTGACCCATTTTTTTGGGTTTGCTATAATCCCACGCATATAGGAATATCAAGGTTTTTACGGGTTTTTTAACCCAATTAACCAATAATTTAATAACATGTTAAACAAAAAAAGTATTGCGAGTTTTCAAGCCACTTTTTTAATAGTCGCTCTTGCTTCGGGAATAACTTCACCAATTTTCGTCCTTGCAACGAATAATGATGATGAAAATACGGATGCGGATGTTTCAGTTACAAAGATCGTATGCGATAGCGAATCCGATCTTCCGAATTGGGGATTGGGTGGACCAGACATAACCGCGAGCACTGCTTCGGATTTTCTTGCCGAAAACGAAAATTGCCATCTCGAATCAGGCTGGCTTTTCCAGTGGGCTCCGGAAAATCCAGCGAGCATTGATCCAGGCGGATCGTTTATTGGAGAAGTCGGAAATCCGTGGACCACATTCGGCCCAACGGACATTTCCGGCGTTGCTATGACTACTATTGATACTTTGACTGTCGGCGCTTTCGCGTGGGTTCGCGAGGTATTGCAAAGCGGCTATATCCCTTTTACATTCGACCAGGACAATCAGACAAATGAGGATGATGTAAGCGCGGAGATGTATTGCGCGACGGATGTGATGAATTATGACAACCTTGACTCTGTGGACTATCCGGAAGCCGGTGGAACGTATTACTGTATTGCGTTTAATGTCGCAGTTCCAACGCCGACTCCTACGCCTACCCCTGAACCAACACCTACCCCGACACCAACTCCAGAGTCTAGCCCGACACCTACGCCTGAACCTACCCCAACCCCGACGCCAACACCAACCCCAGACAATGGCGGAACTGGCGGATCAGGAGATAATCCTCCGGTATCTACAGCGTCTACTGGTGGTGGATCAGGCGGCGGCGGTGGAATTCTGGGGTCATTTGGTTCCATCGGCATCGGCGGCGGACCGATAGTTCCTTCGACTCCTCCGGCAGGACAAGTTTTAGGAGAAACGACTTCCTGCGGAATCTATCTTAATGAATATATTAAATATGGGGGGAAAAATAATCCCGAAGAAGTCAAGAAATTGCAGGCTTTTCTAAATCGACACGAGGGAACTAATATCCCAATTACCGGATTTTACGGGCCGATGACCCATAAAGCTGTGCATGATTTGCAAGCGAAATACTGGGAAGAGATTTTAAAGCCGTGGGTTAAGTATGGACTCGCGACAGAACACACTTCAACTGGTTATGTCTATAAAACGACAAAGCGCTGGATAAATAACGCAAACTGTTCGACCTTGAATCTTCCACAGCCCGAGCTTCCATAGTAATAAACGATTCTCGTATATAATGGAAGGAGTGGCGAGAACGCTAAAAAAATATTTTATTCCACACGAAGGCAACGACCATAAGCCTCATTTTTTGCGCCCGAAATCAACTACTTTCGTACTTGCGGCAATTCTTTTTTTGGAGCTTATGTTTCTCTTCAATGCCTTTTATATTTACCCTGTCTCGAATTTTCTCGCGTCAATTCTGCCGGCGGTTTTGGTTGAAGAAACTAATACGCGCCGAGAAAGCCGGGATTTATCTCCGCTTAAGATAAGCCCGCTTCTGGAAAAGGCGGCCCAGATGAAAGCAGATGATATGGCTGGTAGCGGCTATTTTTCGCATGTGACTCCAGATGGAAAAACCCCATGGTATTTTTTGGACAAAGCCGGTTACGTTTTTTCAATGGCGGGGGAAAATCTTGCGGTAAATTTTTTCGACTCGAAAGACGTGGCCGAAGCTTGGATGAATTCCGCGGGGCATAGGACAAATATATTAAATTCGGATTATACAGAAATCGGGATCGCAACCTCGCAAGGAATTTATCAGGGGAGAGAGACTGTTTTCGTCGTCCAATTTTTTGGGACGCCCGCACGGGAAATCGCGCCCATCGCGCCAGAAAAACTGTCCATCGTTCCAAAAGCGAATGCCGCGGAAATTTCCCAAACCCAGGCCAAAGAAAGTTTTACAGAAGTTAAAAATGAAAATGCGAAGACGGTGCCTTCATCGGCGCCTTCGGCCCAAAAACCATCCGTTGCTGGAGTATTGGTTTCCGAGCCAAGATTAACAGTAAACTATCTATATTATTTTTTGGCCGCTATAGTTGCTCTAGCCTTG
>Ga0156305_115_pt2 | contig 22356 bp, 26 predicted proteins | sample RifCSPlowO2_12_FD_107953 | JGI IMG/M metagenome (GOLD analysis project Ga0156305, IMG submission 107953) | Candidatus Giovannonibacteria bacterium RIFCSPLOWO2_12_FULL_43_11c | reverse complement strand
GATGGAAGGGTAAATAACGGATCTTGCATGATAGTTGATTCTATCACAAATTAAAACTTATATAATTTTGAGTATTCCACAACCACCCTACATGTACGCTCTTCTGTTACCGTAGCGAATAAATCTGTGATATATCACTTACAATCCGATGCTAAACCAGACCTACCTGTGCAACAAGTTTATTTATTCTCTAAAAGTTTCCCGACTTCAAAAAGACGCGATTCTTCAAACCACGGCGCAATAAGCTGGACGCCGACTGGCAATTCTTTGCCTTCTTTTGAAACCGTACCAAATGGAACTGAAATCGCTGGGACGCCCGCGAGGTTAATTGGCACGGTGTAAATGTCTTCGAGATACATCGAGAGCGGATTGGAAATTTTCTCACCGATTTTAAACGCAGGATGCGGAGACACCGGGGTCAAAAGCAAATCCACATTTTTAAATTCGTTTTCAAAGTCTTTCCTTATCAAATAACGCACTTTCTGCGCTCTTGCGTAATATGCGTCGTAATATCCGGCTGAAAGAACATACGTTCCCAAAATAATCCTGCGCTGGACCTCCGGGCCGAATCCGCGTTCGCGAGTTCTAGCATAAACGTCGAAAAGATTTTTCCCGTCTTCGCGCGGTCCGTACCGTACTCCGTCAAACCGAGAGAGATTCGCGGAAACTTCCGCCGGCATAACTATATAATATGCGGCGAGCGCGTACCGGACCGATGGCAAAGAAACTTCTTTAATCTCAAATCCTTTATTTTTTAGAAAATCTATTGCTTCGCTAAATTTTTTCGCTACATCTTCATCCAAGCCCTCCTTCCCTCCTTCAACCAAAGAAAAATATTCCCTTGGAACTCCGATTATTTTGGAGGCTAAGCCTCCACTTGCCCCGCCCTGACGGGGCAAGCTGGTTGAATCTAATTCATCTCTTCCCCTTATCACATTGAAAATAATCTCCGCATCTTCGACTGATTTTGTAATCGGCCCGATTTGGTCTAAAGAAGACGCCATAGCGATCAAACCCGAGCGCGATACCGCGCCGTAGGTCGGCTTCAAGCCTACAGCCCCGCAAAATGCGGCAGGCTGTCGAATAGATCCCCCTGTATCCGATCCCAGTGCCGCTAAAGCCATATCAGCCGCGACCGCTGCGGCCGAACCGCCAGAGGAACCTCCCGGAACGCGCGTCACATCTGCCGGATTTTTTGTCGGGCCGTAGGCTGAATTCTCGGTTGAGGAACCCATCGCAAATTCATCGCAATTAGTGCGTCCGAGAAAAATCGCACCTTCTTCCCGAAGTTTTTTTATCGCTGTCGCGTCGTAGGATGCCGTATATCCTTCAAGAATTTTTGAAGAAGCTCCGGACATCTTGCCTTTGATTAAAATGTTGTCCTTGATCGCGAAAGGAATTCCTTCAAGCGCGCGCGGAGTGTCGCCGTGTTTTATTTTTTTATCTATTTCTTCAGCAACCTCAAAAGCGTCATCAAACGTCTCGCGATATGCATTCAGCTCCGAATCTTTTTTCTTGATTTGGTCCTGATAATGCGTGACGAGCTCCCGCGCGGAGGTCTCCCCCTTCTCCAGTTTTTCTATAGTTTCTTTTATCATTCTCTTTCAAATACTCCCTTAACCTTTAGATATCCGCGCTCGCTTTCCGGAAACTGTTCGCGAAGTAAGATATCATCCCTTAAAACTTCTTTGTCAGCTCGAAAAACATTCTTTGCTTCCGTCGCGTGTGTCATTTCAGGAACATTCGAAATATCCACCTCTTTCAGTTTTTCAATATAGCCCAAAATATTAGAAAGGTCTTTTTCTAATTTTTCCTCCTCGCTCACCGTCAGTTGAATCCTAGCAAGCTCCGCTAATTTTTTGACTTCTTCTTTAGAAATCATGATTTCTTGCGCTAAACGCAAACGGATAAAAATATTTTTCCAGATCTTCGAGCGAACTCGAGTATTCGCTCCCGCCAAAAACCGCGTCGCAGAAAACTTCCCGGGCGCGGGCAATTTCGCGCAAGCGCCCTATCCAACGCGGATCGGAAAGAGTTAAATCAAAAAGCTCAAGCGCCCTATTCCACGCTCCCTCAAAAATCTTCTCGTCCTTTCCCTTCCACTTCCTCGCCCTGCCAACTTCGCTTCCTATATTTCCACGCTGCTCCGAAAGCGATAGCTCATGCCAGCGCCCTAGGGCTAGGTTTTTATGAGTGAACTGCATACTTTCCTAATTTTATCTTTAATTTCATTATTTTCCACGCTTCGCGTGCGATTCCCTAAACTGGGCTTAATATTGACCATGGAATCAAATTCAATCATATCCTCGCCCGCCATTTTCGGATAAATATTAATACCCCACGTATTTTCGCGTTTTGATCCACATTCTTCCATAAGTTTGACTTCAATATCGGCATGCAATTCTCCTCCAACGCCCATAATCCCCTGTTCTATATCCACCACGGCCTTCACAAAATCCCCAAACAATTTCTCCGCCATCTCGGAAATTTCTTCCAAGCTAATTTGGTCTTTTACAATTTTTATTTCCATAATTTATATAAACTCTTTTTGATAACATTCCCCGCAATAAATTATTTCCGGGCGGTCGGGCGCATAGCTGGTCTGTATCGCTTTCCCGCATTTCGCGCACGCTCGATCCCAAAGTTGCGGCGGATTTATTCTTGAGTGTCTTTCTTTATACCGGCAGTTTGAGCATTTTCTCGGAAGCGGCAGGCCGAAACGGCGCAAAAGTTCCAATTCCGGCTTGATCACGCGCCAAACTCCTTTGCAATCGATACATTCAAAAACTTCATTTACAATATCATCTTTAACGTCATTAATGCTATCCGGCATATCCTCCGGCTTCATAGTAACCTTATATTCCGAAGGAGTTAGGTCGTGCCATCTCCAGCCATTTTCCAAAACTTTTTCTTTCTGCAACGAAAAATACCAACTCGCGGTTGATTCATTATAATCATAGGGGCTCAAATCATACGGCATAAATTCTCCGTATTTGAAAACTCTCCCTTTCGAATCAATATATGGATTTTTGTTCATATCTTCGATAATCTTTGCGCGGAGATTTTCGTATTCCTCTTTTGTATATTGTTTATTTAAAATGCAATATTGTTTTTTCCTTAAATTAATGCAACCGAAGTTATTCGAGCAAGAAACGTTATACATTGAGTATTCCATATTCATCGTGCCATCCCAAACGCCAGACGAAAATTTAACCGAATCAGCCTGCAAGCCAGTCGTTATTGAATCCAAAATCCTCTGGGCTCCGCCGCCCCATTCTGTGTAATCATAAACGTCCTTGATCGGAGCTGTTGTTATAATCTGAGAAAATTTACCATTCTCTACATATCTTACTTGATACATATTACGCGCGTTTTTTGATTCATACACATAATCTCCAGAAACATCTACATTATGTCGCTCATGCATGAATTTGTGCGGAATGGTCTGCCAGAATTTATAAACTCTTTCTTTGAGTTTCTGAACGGATTCATAAGAATCGAGGTGAAATTCTCTTATTTTTTTCTCGTAATCCTCTTTGGAATACGGCTCGTTAAAAATATGATATTTTTTATTTCGCAAATTAATGCACCCGAAACAATTTGAACATCCGGAAAGATTTTTTGAAAAATATATGTTGTGAGAATCATTACAATCCTCGGAAAAAAATATCTTAAAACATTTGCCTACGTTTATACACCAGTAACAAAGTTCTGATTCTCCAAGCATAGTTGAATCCATAGAATCTTTATCGTTGAGAAATGTTTCGGTATAATTAACGTTTTCACCGTAATCACCATTATAAGAAAGATAACAATTTTTCAATGAGCCAGCGTGATTTACATAATCACTATTTACCAAAGAAGCGTATGCCACGATTAAATTCATGAAAGGAGCTTTTAATTGAACTTCCTTCATCTGCTCAAAAAAGTTGCGCGAGGAATCGTATTCCTGGCCAGATTCCATAGGATCCCAATTATCCGACCACCAGCAAGGAGAACAATAAACTTTGAAAGGTTTTTCCGGAGAAAAAACCGAGATCATATCTTTCCCGCAAAGATCGCATTTGTCTTTATATAAAGCGCGTTCGTTTCTAAACATTAACCTTCTCTGAAATCGGCACATTGGGCAAAATGTCGGCGGGGGGACTTGCATTTTTTCATAAAATTTAAAATCCTCCGGTTCGATGACGAAGCTTTGCTTGCAGTTTTGACAGTTTCTTTTTTCGCGGTTCATTTAAACAAATTCCTGCTGATAACATTTTTTGCAATAAACCACCAGGGCTTCCTCTTTGGTATATTTTGTCTCGAAATTCGCTCCGCATTTATCGCAGACGCGCGGGATCAGACGCAAATTTTTTACCCATTGGTTAAATTTCTCTTCAATTCGGCAAAATGGACACTCGCGCGGCAAAGGCAAGTTTCGTTCGCGAAGAAATTTCAATTCCATTGGTATAATCCTGAATCCCCGCTCGCATTTCTGGCACTTAATTGCCTCATTCAAAATTGAATCCGGCGCGTCTTTGATATGATCCGGCAAATCTTCCGCTTTCATAGTCGTATCGTGTTTTCGTGGTTCAGGTTCGCGCCAACGGTAACCTTGTTCTTCAACTTCCGCTTTACTCGTTGGAAAGAAGTTTGATGCAATCGTTTCGTTATATGCATACGGCGAAAGTTCAACTGGAAAAAACTCGCCGTATTTATAAACCCTCCCCTTTTTATCAACATACGGCATTTCATTCATGTGCTGGATTATTTTCGCGCGAAGTTTTTCATATTCATCTTTCTCGTAGCGCTTGTTAAAAATGATATAATCCCCTTTCCTCCCGGAGACACATCCAAATTGATTGGAGCCTCCTAAGGATTGATAACAATACTCCGCATCATAAAGATTTATCCCAGAGCCATAGCAGAATTTCAAACCAGATGCATTCTCCCCGCAATTACAGCAATCGTAAAACAAGGATATATTATTTCCCCAACTTGAAACGTCATAGCAATCTTTCACTGGCGGAGCATATAACATTAGAAGAAATTTCGAATCCTCTACGCCATCCACCTGATAACACTCTTTACAATTTTTTGATTGGAAAACATGACTACCCGTAGAGTTGGTCGAAAAATCATCAAAGTTCGGCTTTGGCGGTAGTGTTTTCCAGTGATCTTCGGCTAATCTCTGAATTTCTTTATAGGTTTTATACGAACCCAGGTCCCATTTTTTAATTTCTTGAAAATATTCTTCTTTAGTGTATGGTTTGTTAAAAATATGATACTTCTTGTTTCTTAAATTAGCAGATGCCAAGCAATTTTGGCAGTTAAAGGAGTCCATTAAAAACACACAATCGATGGAATTAACCACCTGGCTACGCGAGCCCACACATCGACTACATTTATACGAATGCATCGAGTCATAACAAAGTTCATCAGAAATCATTATTGACGAATCGAGAGTATCGTTTGTGTGATTGAGATAAAATCCATATGATGAATTCTCATCCATATCTGCATGAAACAAAAGATAGCAATTCTTTAGATACCCGGAAAAATTATTATATTCAGAATTGACATTCGTAGTATGGTCGTTTGATAGTCCTATCAACGGAGTTTTATGCAAAAGTTCGTCCCATTGTTCAAAAAACGGCCTGGAAAAATCGTATTCCTGTCCGTAATCCAAATAATTCCACTTGTCGGACCACCAGCATTTCTGGCAATAAATTGTATAAGGCGAGTCTTTCGGGAAATTGGAAACCATGTCGCTTTTGCAAAGATCGCACTTGCGCTGATAGAGATTGAAAATGTTAAAAGTCGCCAAACGCCTCTGAAGGCGGCATTTGGGACAAAAAGTTGGCGGAGGGACGGAGATTTTCTCGTAAAATTTAAAGTCTTCGGGATCGATGACAAACTCGGATTTACAGTTTTGGCAATTGCGTGTTTCGCTCATAGCATTTTTAAGAATTCTTTTTCATAAATAATTTTCACTCCTAATTTTTGCGCCTTATCCAGCTTCGAGCCGGGTTCAGTGCCAGCGACGACGTAATCCGTTTCCTTGGAAACAGATTCTGAAGTCTTTCCGCCAAGCTTCCGGATCCGCGCCTTGGCTTCATCACGCGTGATTGTTTCAAGCGATCCCGTCAGCACAAATGTTTTCCCTTTTAATTTCCCGGATGGCTGGTGATATTTATCAATACTAACGCGGCGTAACAGTTTTTCAAGATAGCGCTCATTGTATGGGTCGCGAAACCAATCATAGACGCTACGCGCAACAATATCTCCGACATTTTCAATGTCATTAATTTCTTCAAGCGAAGCTTCTTTTATTTTCAGGAGAGCACCGAGGCGATCAGCTAAGTCCGCGGCAGTTTCCTCGCCCACATGCAATATACCTAGCGCGATCAAAAACCTCGGAAGCGAAATTTTTTCTTTTGTGTGAATCGCAAAGATAATATTTTGCGCGGATTTTTCGCCAAAGCGCTCAAGGGGTTTGATATCCCCCTCTTTCAAATCAAAAAGGTCCGCGGCATCCTGGATTAATCCCTGGTCCAAAAGTGCCTCTATTATCTTTGGCCCGATGCCGTCTATATCAAAAGCATGCTTGGAGACAAAGTGATATAAATTTTTGCGGTGTTTCGCCGGGCATTTTTTATTTTTGCAAAACGTCAACGGACTATCTTTGTCCCGCTCTGCCCTGTGTCCGCAGACTGGGCAAACTTTGGGCATGTGAAATTCTTTCTGTTTGCCATTCCTAAATTCTTTCAAAACTTTTCTCACATCAGGAATCACATCTCCGGCGCGACCAACAATTACCGTATCCCCAATTTTAAGCCCGAGCCGTAGGATTTCTTCCTCGTTATGAAGTGAGGCGCGGGACACAGTAACCCCGCCGATCCCGACCGGCTCCAAAACCGCGACCGGCGTTAATTTTCCGGTCCGCCCCACCTGCACCAAAATATCTTTCACAATCGTGGTCGCTTCTTTCGGAGCGAATTTAAATGCAATCGCTCCTCTAGGCGCTTTCCCGGCAACGCCTAATTTATCAAAAACTGCATTGTCGTTAATTTGTATTACAAGCCCATCAATTTCATATTCGAGCTTCTCGCGCTCTTTTTCTATTTTTTCTTTAAATCTGAAAATATCTTCCGGCTTTTTTGCGATATGCGCTTCTTTATCTGTTTTAAAACCGAGCTCGCGCAAAATTTCATGCTCTCTTGAATGCGTTTTTTGGCCAAGATTCCCGACGATGTCATAAGCATGAAAATCTAGCCGGCGCGAGGCGGTAATTTTTGAATCGAGCTGGCGAAGCGAGCCCGCCGCAAGATTCCGGGGATTCGCGTAAACCTGCTCATTATTTTTTTTCTGCTCGCGGTTAATTTTCTCAAAACCTTTTCTGGTTATAATCACTTCTCCCCTAATTTCTATCTCGCCATCAATACTTTTTTCAAGCCGAAGCGGGATTGATTCTATTGTTTTAATGTTTTGCGTAACATCTTCGCCGACTTTGCCGTTACCGCGCGTGGAGGCATAATCCAAAACGCCATTTTTATAAACTAAACTGACCGCGAGCCCGTCGAATTTAAGTTCCGCGAAAAACTCGGGTGTTTTTGAAATATACAAGAGCTTGGTAATACGTTTCTCCCAATCTGAAAATTCTTCCTCCGAGAAAACGTCCTCTAGGGAAAGCATAGGAACCCGGTGCGTGATTTTTTTAAATCCTTTTAATGGTTCGCCCGCCACGCGCTGGGTCGGCGAGTCCGAAGTTACAAGCTCCGGATATTCATCCTCAAGTTTTTTCAGTTCGTGCTTGAGCGAATCAAGCGCCTCCTCTGAAATTTCAAGCTTATTTAAAACATGGGACTGATAGCGGTATTTATTTATCGCTTTTTTGAGCTTATTGATTCTTTCTTTTACATCCGCCATTTACCCCGTTAGAAATTTACCCAAATAATCTTCTTTCTCATACCAATATCTTACCAAAAATTTCTAACGGGGCGAGCTAGTCTAATCACCGAAACTAGTTGTTTCAAGACTTCGTTGAAAAACTCGCGGGGAAGTCGAATTGCAATCAGAGCTGAAACCATCGGCGTGGATAGTAGCTTCAATATCCGGCAAAAGAGGATTTGTATAATCTTCTTTTTTATTAACTATAACCTTCACGCAGGAGCCATTCCCCAACGAAAAGGTAAATTCAGATTTTCCTAATGTTACGGTGGGGTCGCAAGAACTTGGATTCCCGCTTGCATCCACGCAAGAAGGTGTTCCGCCTACACAAGAGTTATAGCCATTGCACGTTATTTGATTTTGCATCCCACACAGCACGCCATCTTCATCACTGATTGCAAAGGCACTACGGGTATTCTCATCCATTCCATTTCCATCATGGACAGTATCCCAATAAATCGCGCAATCGACTCCGGCATCGGAGGCATAGAAAGCGAGCTGGGACTGGCGACTGGTGTTGGAAAGGGAAATTTCCGTCGAGACAATATTTGAAACTCCCACGCTTACCGCGAGAATAATGGATACTATAATAACGCTTAACAATAATGCGATGCCCTGCCTGCGCAGGCAGGCCTTTGAATAAATCATGGCTGGTCAAGTAAACCTCTTTTAGAAATAGTCGTCTGCAAATTAAGCTTCGCCGTTCCAATATTTTTTGGATCCAAAACCTGCCCCTCGAGAACGATAGTCGCTAGAGATTGCAATCCGTCTCCCGCCGCGGAACCACTGACGTAAAAATTGACTTTATTGACTATGACTAGATCCAGAGAAGTCAGCTTTTGACAATTGATATAAGGACCGCTAACGCAATCGGGTGGGTTACCATCGGAAGACTTCACAAGTTGATTATTTACGACTTGATACGTTACCGTTTGCAAAGCGCTATTTTGAAAGGTAAATGAAACGCCGCAATTTAATGAACTGGATTGACAGGCAGAAAAGGTGCAATTTTGAGGAGTTAAAGAAACGTCGCTTGCGCTCGTCCCGCAATGGAACTTCTTTCCCGTTCTCATTTCTTTCGTCATAGATTCAAAAGCGTATCGCAAATTATCCTCCGCGCTTTGCTTGGCGATAACTTTTTTCTGGACATTTGTAATCGAAAAAAGGGTCGTCATAACGATAAAAACGGCAATCGTGAATATCGCCATGGAAATCAGCATTTCTAAAAGTGTAAAGCCCTTATTATTTTCTGTTGTAAACATATCTTTCTAAAGTAAATGAGCGCTGGCCCCCATTTTTCTCTCGCCATGTAATTGTAACTGTGACTTGTTTTTCGTCGGATCCTCCAGACTCAACAAAAATTCTCCTTTCAAAGATAGTAATCGGGTCGCCGGGAGCATAACTGTAAATCCCAGTAGTGCTATTTTTGCGCAAAGTGCAGGTTTGATTCGCCGGATATGACCCGGAACTGCAATCGAATACAGCACCATTTGTAACGTTAACTCCGCATTTTTTGCTTGCGTTTTGGCACTGACTAGAACCTCCCATTGTTGATTTGAAATCGTTCCAGCCATCGTCTGCAGTTCTTCCATCATAGACGGCTTTGAAAATTAAACTATCCCTCTTATTTATAACAAACTCTACTCCTTCCTCCGCGAGATTATATGCAATCACCTGATTCGATGAAAAACTTGAATTTGAAAGAATGGTAGTCGCTACGGCTAAAGGCCCCAAAATAACAATCGTAAGCACCGAGATTGCGACAATAGTTTCGAGAAGTGTGAACCCCTTCATATTATTCGACAGATATCTGCCCCGTTGACCAAACTACGACCGTTCTTTGTCCTCCGTCGGGCCCCTGGAGAATTATTTCGAGGTCAGGACAAGTTCCGGAAATAACCGCGCCGGAACAAGTTCCTCCATCCGCTTTCAAGGTCGTATCCGGATTCGGACGCTGATAGATGATATCCAAGCGATCAACGCTGCCGTCTGTTTCGCTAGTTTTCCGCCCTTTAGCCAAATCAAAAATTTTAATACTGTTCATTATATTCACAGTCTTTACAGATTCTCCCGAATCATAGCTTTTATCCCCATCTGAATCGACAAAAATATTAAACTGGGTTGTCGAAACAGTTTTATTGAAATAAACACCCCAGGAAGTAAATAACAGAGGGGTTCCGGAATTATTATCGTGATTATATCCCTTAACAGCCAATGCATTCGCCTGCGCTTCGCGGATCGCGAGAGCCACTTCGTTTGCACTTCTCCTAACGTTTAGGCGAGCGCCGTAATTTTTGTACCCGACAAGCGAAATTGTAGTAACAATGCTGATAATAATAATGACTATCAGCATTTCCACGAGCGTAAATCCGCGAGAATTCTTCACGTTACTCGAATTTAAATAATATTCTCTCGCCCCCTGACAGTTTTGTTTCATATGGACCCTCCTTGCGCGTTCGCCCGTTTAAATAAAAATTCCATTTCTTTCCGCCATTAACGTTTGATATCCCATTAATTGATTGTGGCCAAAACTTTCCTTCAATTTCGAGTGGTATTCCATAAATCGCGTTTGCTTGCTGGAGCAACCCCCACGCCGTTATGCCTTCTTTCGCGGAGGTTATAAAATTTCTTTTATTGCCGTCTCCAAAATCAATTGTGAGCTTCACTTCATTCTTGGAAACGCCTCCAAAAAAATTAAGGGATAATAAAAACAGAATTAAAAATAAGCCGACCGCCGACCAAAAAACAGCCTTCCTGTCGAATCCGCTAGTTTTATTTTTAATCCTAAGCATAGAAAAAATTAAGAAAAGAGAAAAATCCCGGGAAGAAAAAAGCTAAAATTATACCTAAAACCAAAAACGGGCCGAACGGTATCTCGCTTTTAATTGTAATTCTGGTTGAGCCCAAAAGCAAGGAGATTCCAAATAAAGCCCCGATCCAGAAGCCAAGAAGCACGGCATAGATACTTCCGGGAAATCCAAGGAAAATCCCGCCTCCGAGCATCAGCTTCGAATCTCCTAAACCCATCCAGCGCCCCTTTGAAAAAAGCCAAAGGCAGAATAGAAAAAGGGCTGGTAGCAAGCTCAAAATGAGATCTAGAAGATTTATTTCAAAAAAAATAAATTTGGATAAGAAAGCCAGTGCCAAAAAAGAATACGAAAAACTGTCCGGGATAATTTTATGCTTTATGTCATAGAGAGTAATCAATATCAAGAAAGAGGAAATCAAAAACCAGAAAACGAGAAGGCCTGTATTGTCAAAAAAATTCTCCTGCCACTTGATAAAAAACGCGAGAAATAGAATTCCCGTCAAAAGCTCTCCCGCCGGATACTGCCAGGAAATTTTGGACGAGCAGTTTCTGCACTTCCCGCGCTGAATCAGAAAACTCAAAATTGGAATCAACTCGATCCAAGAAAGATTCCTCCCGCAATTGAAACATCTGGAACGGCCATTCGCGGCGCTCTCGCCCGTGTTATACCGAAAAACTATCGAATTCAAAAAACTCCCAATCGCAAGGCCGAAGACGAAAACAGTTAAACTAAATAAGGGCATCTATTTATTTTAGACCAGAAACTTATAAACACCTTACCGAAGTCGGACTTCGGTATAACTGTATAATAGGCACTATGAATAGAACTAAGCCAGGCGATGGAATATACCATATTTATAACCGTGGCGTAGAAAAAAGAGATATTTTTATAAAGGACAGTGATCGCATACGCTTTTTGTACTCTTTAATTGTTTTTAACGGCACTGAAAATGCTGACAATGAAAGGCATTATTTTGAGCCAAATTTTTCAAATCTTACCGAAGTCGGACTTCGGTATAGTGGTCAAAAAAAACTAGTTAAAATATATGCTTTTGTTTTAATGCGAAATCATTACCATTTAATGCTCGAGTGGGTTGAGGATGATGGGATTACGACATTTATGAGAAAACTTGGGACGGGATATACAAATTATTTCAACAAAAAATATGAAAGGGTTGGAGCTCTATTTCAAGGAAAGTACAAAGCTATAAATTTGGAAGAACAACGCCAATTCATATATTTGCCATATTATATTCACCTAAACCCGCTGGAAATCATAGAGCCGGAATGGAAAGGGGGTAAAATAAGTAATTTAAAGAACGCACTTAAATTCTTAGAAACATACAAATGGTCTAGTCATTTGGATTATCTTGGAGGGAAAAATTTTCCATCAATACTCGACACCAAATTGCTATCTGAATTCTACGGAGGAAGCAATAAATATCGAGATGGGATCGAGGAGTGGATCAGAGAAAATTCCTATCAAGAAATTAGGGACATCTCTTTAGATTAAACTTTACTGATTTACCGAAGTCCGACTTCGGTATTTATGTCTCCAGATAGATTATTTCGCATCCATCTTAGGACAAGAGTCGTCTGAAGATAAAATATTTCCGGGATTTGAAATGGTTATCAAGCCGGGGCTACCGATCGAATCAACGCACCAATAATCCTCGATTACCGACATGGACGCCGCGAATGCAAAAGTGGATAAATTTTGAACGCAGATTAAATTTGTACCAGGAGGATAATTTGTCGCTTTACCGTATGAGGACATTCCAGAATTTTGATCTGCAAACATATTGCCCGTGCAAGTAGCACCACCTGTCGCTTGCGATGCATTAGCTAATCCGTATCCGTCGTTCGTCCCGAAATAAATTTCCGCCGCACCCTTAGCCCCGTAAACCTGCGCCTTGATTTTAGCATCGTTAGCTTTGTTTCTCGAGGCGCCGACTTGCACAGCCACAAGAGACACTAAGATTCCTATTATCGCAAACACCAACATTAATTCTATCAAGGTGAAGCCTTTTTTCATATTACTTTTATTATAACAGAAAAGCCCAGCTTGGATTACGCTGAACCTTTCTTCTGTCCTGAAAAAAGCTTGATAGTTATGGGCAGACGGTATTTGTTCCTAGAGCAGTAGCTGATTTTCTTGAATTACCGACACTGTCCACACACCAATTTTGTCCTGTTTCGCTCAATAGATTTGCCTGAACAGCATATGCCGTCGCTGAAGCATTACATACAAGTGTCACGCCGCTCGAAAATGCAGAGGGACTAGCATTAGTATATTCTTTTACGGGCGATGTATTGAACATACCAGCCGCGCATCCGGAGGTGCCTCCATATCCATTTGGACTTTGATTATCATAATAGATCTCAGCCGCAGCTCTTATTCCAGATAATTGGGCTTTTGTCTTAGCATCATTGCCCTTACTCCTTGCCGTATTTAGCGAAGCTAATACAACTGAGGCCAGAATACCGATAATGGCGATGACAACCAACAACTCAATAAGAGTAAACCCTTTTTTTGAAGAAATTTTCATTTAATATATTTTTGCAAAGAAAAACGACCTTTAAAGTTAATATCGACTTTATACACTTAATTATATTTTAAAGGGGGTTTCTTTGCTGTGGATAAGAATTATATCGCCGAGGAGAGGTTATATATAGGCATAAGGACGGACACCACCAAAATCCCGACGCCGAAGCCCAATAAAATTATCATAATCGGTTCGATCAGGCCGACCATACTGTCAACCGTATTTTCAACTTCTTTCCTGTAAAAGCGCGCCATGGTTTTTAGCATAAAATCCAATTTTCCCGTCTCCTCCCCTATTTTAATCATCTGGACGACGAGGGCAGGCATATCTTTATGCCGCGCGAACGCTTCAGAAATTTGAGCTCCTCCTTTAACTGCGTCTCCCGCTTCCTCTATCATCTTCTTATAAATTGGGTTGCCAACAACATCACCAGTCAATTCCAAAGATCGCAAAACTGTCACTCCGCCGGCAATAAGCGTTTCAAAATTGTCAGTAAAACGGGCGACATAAAACTTCTGCAAAATAGGGCCAACTATCGGCATGTCGAGAAAAAAGGCGGACATTATGAGGCCTCCTTTCTCCGTTTTTGAATAGCGCCATAATCCGACTCCAGCTAGAATCAAAAGTATAAAAAGAAAAATTCCGTAGCTCTTCATAAATTCAGAAAGGTTCATTATTATCCTGGTATATATCGGTATTTCGACTCCGCTTTCGACAAGGATCTGGGTAATTTGCGGAATCACAAGCACAAACATCAAAGACATAACTATGATAAAAACTGAAAATACGAAAGCGGGATATATAAGAGCGCTTCTCGCTTTAGAAACCAATTCGTAATTCCTTTCTAAATAATCGGCGAGGTAAGAGAAAATTTCTTCAAGTTTTCCGGACTCTTCCCCAGAACGCACCATATTGACATAAAAAGTCGAAAAGACGTCCGGATGGCGCGAGAGGGATTGTGCTATGGAAAGCCCTCCCTGAATATCCTGCGAAACTATCACTAAGGCTTCTTTAAGTTTTGGCCTCGTCGTCTCAGCCGCTAGGACCCTAAGAGAATCGACTACGGGAACTCTGGCCTCGAAAAGGGTCGCCATTTGCCGGGACAAAATAACAATATCCTTGAGCTTAACCCTCCCTCCGCCGCCAAAAGATGAAATATCCATCTGGTACCATGGCTTTTCATCAACAGCCGGAGCCAGAGAGATTATTATAAGCGATTGCCTTTGAAGCGCGGTTACGGCCAATTCTAAATTCGGGGCTTCAATTGTTCCGGATTTTGCCTCGCCCGCTGGCGTTCGCGCTTGATAATTAAATAAGGCCATTAAAGTTTCTTGCCTAGTAAATGGCCGAGGCCTTTTTGATCCAGGGAATACGCCAAAGCCGTCTCAAGAGTAATTTCCCGCCCTTCGACGAGTACCGCCAACGACTTATTCAGCGTAATCATGCCTAGCTCGGAGCTCGTCTCGATAACAATATCTATCTCATGCACCTTATTCTCGCGAATAAGATTTCGGACCGCCGTATTCGCGATTAGGATCTCGTATGCTGGGATTAAGCCTCCAGAAATCCTCGGGACAAGCCTTTGCGAGAAAATTCCGAGCAAACTCATGGAAAGCTGGGAGCGTATCTGGTTTTGCTGTGTTGAAGGAAAAGCATCAATTATGCGGTCGATGGTCTGCGCAGCGTTATTTGTGTGTAAAGATGATAAAATCAGATGCCCAGTTTCCGCGGCGGTAACCGCGGCCGAGATGGTTTCGTGATCACGCATCTCTCCAATCATTCCGACATTCACATCCTGCCGGAACATTGAACGGAGCGCCTTATGGAATCCTTTTGTATCAAAACCTACTTCCCGCTGGTCAATGATGGATTTATCCTGTGTGAATAAAAATTCGACGGGGTCCTCTATCGTCAAGATATGTTCGTAGCGTTCGTGGTTGATGTAATTTATAAGAGAAGCGAGGGTGGTAGACTTGCCGTGGCCGGTCGGCCCGACAACGAGAAAAAAACCTTGCTTTTTTCTTACAAAATCCAAGAGATTTTCCGGCAAATTTAGGTCAGTTAAAGTCTTTATGTCCATAGGGACTAACCGTAAGGCCGCCGCGACAAACCCGCGTTCAAAAAACGCATTTACCCTAAACCTTGCCTTCTCCTGATAATTATAAGAAAAATCCAATTCTTTATCCTCGATGAATCTTTCCCTAGCCTTTTCGTCCATCATTGCAAAAACGAGTCCTTTGGCGTCTTCTGGAATCAAAACTGGCTTTTTCTCGAGCGGAGTTAATTTTCCGTCAATTCTTAAAGTCGGGTGGCGAGAGACGGAAATATGCAAATCAGAGGCCTGTTCCCGCAAGACGGCCTCAATTAAATCCTTAAGCTCTGAATCATAATTCTTAACTCCTGCCATCAATCTAAAAAACCGACTCTACTTTTTTAACAACCTCGGACGGGGTGGAATTCGCCTTTATTAGATAATCGTTCGCCCCAAGCGCGATGCCCTTGTCTATATCTTCTTTTTGCCCCAAATTGGACAGGATAATAACAATCGCTTTTTTCTTGAGATTTTCCTTCGCGATAACCCTTAGAAATTCGAAGCCGTCAATCATTGGCATTACTATATCCAAAAGTATTACGTCCGGCTCAAGCCCTCCGCGAAGAAGCTTCAACGCTTCTTCTCCTCCACGCGCGAGTTCTAATTGAAACCCCGACTCTCTGAACTTCAGCGAATACATATCAAGCAAAAACTCGTCATCGTCCACAAGTAATATTTTTTTATCTTTTCCAGCCATAAAATTTTATTAAAATACTAATTATATAACTTCCGAAAGTTCTTCGATGCCGATCTTACCCTGAAGAACTTTCATTATCCCATCCTCTCTCATTGTGAGCATGCCCTGCCTTCTCGCTTCCGCCATTATATCCCCCTCTGTGGGCGCCTTCAGAATTATTTTCTCGAGTTCCGGACTCATCGCCAAGACTTCAAAAACCGCCATTCTACCGGAAGTCCCTTTGGGGCAAGTTGCCGATGGAAGCGCCTGATAAATCTCTTTCGGATACGTAATTTTCTTGCGTTCCTCCTGGGACACGTCTTTAAGTTCACTATCAATCCTCTCTTTTACGGATCCTGTCAGAAGCATTGCTTTTTTTGAATCCAGGCAAAGGGTTCTGACAAGCCTCTGGGCGATAGCGAGATTGAGCGTGGGCGGAATCAAATATGGCTCGACTCCCATATCGATTAATCTCGGGATGACGCCGATCGCCGAATTAGTGTGCAGGGTTGAAAGAACAATGTGGCCGGTTAAGGCCGCGTGTATGGCGAGTTGCGCGGTTTCGCGGTCGCGTATCTCGCCTACCATGATTATATCAGGATCTTGCCTTAAAATAGAGCGCAATCCCGAAGCGAAGTCATAGCCGATCTCCGGCCTGACCTGCGACTGATTTACGCCAGCTATATTATATTCTATAGGATCTTCAAGGCTGACTATATTGTATCTATCCTGATTCAGCGTGCTAAGCATTGAATAGAGCGTCGTCGTCTTTCCAGACCCAGTGGGACCAGTAATCAAAACCATCCCGTACGGCTCGGAAAGGCCGGCTTCAACTGCTTTGAGATTCCTCCCGATAAGGCCGGATTCCTCGAGACTCCGGATACCCTTCTCTTGGTCCAGTATGCGTATGGCGATTTTTTCACCGAAGGCAGTCGGGAAAGCGGAAACTCGGAAATCGATATCCCGATTGTCTATCCGTGCCGAAAATCTCCCGTCCTGCGGTTTCCTTTTTTCGTCAAGCTGCATATTCGTCAGAATTTTTATCCGAGCGATCATCGCTTCATGAACTTTCAAAGGGAGAATCAGACTTGTATGCAAGACACCATCCACACGGAAGCGGACGCGCAGTTTGTCTTTGGCGGGCTCAATATGTATGTCGGAAGCTTTTCCTTCGGTCGCGTGCTTCAAAATAACCGCGACCATTTTTGTAATCGGCGCGTCCTCGATCACTTTATCCGCGACACCAAACCCTTCATAATTTTCCGCGCGCCCTGGAGGAGACTCATCCCGCAAGGCTGTTTCTAGCTCGCCCAACACTTTTGTAACCTCTCCGCCAAGCCCTTTATATTCATCCAAAACTTGCCGGTAATCCGGGATAGACATGAGATAGACTCGAAAAGGCATATTCGCTCTGGATGCGATAAACTGCAGGGCTTCCCTGGCATCAAGATCCGACGGGTCGATTATACCTACTTCCAATACCCCTTCTTTTGCCCCAAGCGGAACAAATTTATACGTGCGCGCGGAATCCTCCGGAACATGTTTTAAAATATCAAAAGGAACCCTCCTGCCATCGAGACTTTTCGAAGGAATACCCGTTACTTTTGATTTCGCCTCCAGTATTTGTGCTTGGCTAACGCCGAGCTTTTCTATAACTTCCTCAAGAAATAAGCCCGTGGTCTCCGCTTCCTTCTTGGCCCATTCAATCTTGTCTTTTGTAACAAGATTTGCTTGTAAAAGAAGATCGGCAAAACGATTATCAGCCATGGAATATTAAAACTGCGCGAATGGATTCACTCTTCCATTAATTTCTGAAGGCGGCGGCGGAAGAGCCGGGCCAGATTCAAGTTCCGAGAAAACGCCGCTCTTGAAAAAATCAGCGTCTATTTGCGTCTTGCTTAAAAGCGCGGTTTTTGCCAAAAATTCGGGCGAGACAATTTGCTCTTCTTTAATTGTATTCTCGTCATTCGCGCTCGGATACAAGGATGAATACCAAATGTAGCCTCCGGCCAAGAGCGATAAGGCTAAAATTATTGTTAAGATGTTCTGCCGACTCATAAATTATTTTTTCCAATAAGTATGCGCGCTAATAGAATATTCATAAAAATCGCTCTTTATTATCTTCCCGTCCGCGCCGACAGACCCGGAATCGAAAGTAAGCCTATCTATATCTATAAGCCTCCTTGATTTCTCAAGCGCTTTCATGAAAGACAGGAAAGAATTATAACTTCCTGAAACTGAAATTTGGAACGGAAAATCAGAAAACCTTTCTTCCACTTCTTCGCCCTGTTTTTGCTGGCCAGTTTTATTATTCTCACTTGCATTTATTTTTTTCAAAATCATCCCATTTGAAGAAACAATTTTATCAATATTAAGAATGAGAAGGCCCAGCTCCTGATTTTTCGGGAAAAACTCATTGAGTTTCACGAGATCATCGGGAGACAGCGAGTTATATTGCTCCTGGATTTCATCTCTCTTTCTGGCCAGCGCATTTATGCGATCGAGGGTAGACTGAATCTCTTCTTTTTTGGCCTTGATCACCGAAATTTCGTTCCACATCGGATAGGACCAAAAAACCCCGACCAGAACGCTTAATAGTATTAATGTGACTCCGAGTGCGCTTCTTGCCATTATTGCGAGGTTAAAAGAGAAGAATTAAAGATAAGATCGACCGAGAAAAGGACTTTCCCCGTTTTATCCAAATTGAAATCACCAACCGTCGCGGAGCTTATAGCCGGGTTATTGATGAAAATTTGGCGCTGTTGCGCCATCGCCGCATAGCCCTTCGCCTCCGCGCCGAGGCTTATTTTCTTGCTATCCGCGTCGAATTCGAATTTTGAATATCTGACGTCTGGAAGAGTGTTTTTTTGAACAAACGCAAAAGCATTTGAGACATAACTGTGCTCCTGCAAAATCTGCTTTGCCAAATCTATGGCCTCCGCAGTCCTTGCCCAATCCTGAATGGACGTTTGATTGAATTCTTTTTCTTGTTTTTTGATCTCCCCGATGAGGCTATCCTTTTGTTTTGAAAGATCTTGCTTATAGAAAATAAGTCCAGCAAGCGCTGAAATTGACAATATGAAAATCAAAATGCCGGCTACCATTAAAATCCCGACGGATTCCCGCGGTCGGTTTATATACTGTTGCGAACTATTTGGTATTAATGATGGATCGGCCATTTAATTTTTTACTTTTTAATTTGCTTTATTCTTCTATAGCCCTGAGCGCGGCTCCCATAGCCGTCGCGAACGTCGGGCCAATTTCTCTCAAAGTTTCTTTTAAAAACGCTGGGTATTCGACTTTGCTGAAAGGATCCGCAAACCTTACCTCTATTCCAAACCTTGATACCGCGAAATCTTGAATTCCGTTTAGGAGGGCTCCTCCTCCCAAAAGATAAGCTTTTTTTACAGATCTCCCGTACTTCTTGTAATATTCGGAAATCACTCTGCTTCCTTCGGAAAAAATATTATCCAAGATGGGCTCGATGACACTTTTTATTTCCTTATGTTCCGGCCTGGAAGAAAGACCTGTGTCATACTTCAAGTGTTCGGCTCTGTCGAATTCTATCCCGAGCGATCGCGAAAGCGCGTCTGTAAGCTCCAGTGATCCGCGATCAATAGTATGTGCCATACGAATAACCCCGTAATCAACGATTGCGAATCTCGTCGATTGCGCGCCAAGATCAATTAGCAACGAAGGGTGAAGTTCTTTGGATAAAACGGATCTGGCGTAGCTGAATATTTCTATTTCAAACGCCTTCACGCCGAGCCTTGTTGATTGAAAAATATTTTGATACTTTTCAATGGCATCGCGATGGATCGCAATAAGCAAAATGTCCTGCGTTTTTCTTTCTTTTATAAAACCCTCGTCTCCGGATTTTGAAAATTCCCCCTGCGGCAAAACCATCCAATTTAGGACAACTTCATTCGTCGGCACGGGAATATGCTTCCTCGCCTCGAATGGTATCGCCTCTTTTAGCTCCTCTTCGGAAATTATGGGAAAGCTTATGACCTTAATGAAGCTGGACCGGAGCGGCAAAGAAACAATGGCTTGCTCCGCTTTAGCGCCGGCTTCTTTCATCAAATCCATCATCATCTCACGAACCTTAGCATCCAGAAGATGGGCACTTTTTCCAACCGGTAAATCCGCATACGGGCCAGTAGCAATTTCTCCATATGTTTCGAGTAGAATTCTGCTTCTTTCTTTCTTGAGCTGGACAATTTTAAGGTTTGATGACCCTAAATCGACACCAAGAACTTGCGACTTTTTTTTGAAAAGAGCAAACCCGTCACCAAGAAACAGCTTGTTTAGAAAAGGTATCTCCATGCATCATGCTTTTTATATTATATCATAATAACATATGATAACGCTTATCCACACAACTCTTGGCAAGGTACTTTCTCTGATATTCCCTGATAGGTGCGCTGGGTGTGACAAAAATGGTGACATTTTTTGCAAAGAATGTGTTAATAAGACACGAAAAAATCCGCGTAGCAAGGCCTCGGTGCTATTTTTAGACAGGTTATACCATTGGGGCATATATGAAAACGAAATTTTGAGCAGAGCCCTTAGGCGATTCAAGTACTACGGAGCATCTGGTCTCTCGGATATATTTTCTGATCTATTGGTTAAGTTAATCGAGCCCGATATGCGGTTTTTTGCGGGAAAAGTTATCGTGCTCGCGATCCCCGCTTCGATTGCGAGAAAAAAGAGCCGAGGATATAATCAGGCGGAGCTTCTCGCGGAAAAGTTCTCTAAAAAAACTTCTTTAGAATATTTTGCAGACGTATTGATTAAATCAAAAAATACGACCTCGCAAACTTCGCTTGCAGGCAGAGAAAGGCTTTTCAACCAAAAAGATTCTTTCGCGGTTCTAAACCCGGAAAAAATTAAGAATAAAAAAATAATTTTAGTTGATGACATATTGACAACCGGTGCCACGCTTTCCGAAGCCGCGCGCGTATTAAAAGAGGCCGGCGCTTTGGAAGTCACCGGCCTTGTTGTGGCGAAATGAAATACCGCCGGTTGCGCATGCGCAACCGGCGGGGCAGATCAACATTACACCTAGAGAAGAGAATGACCTATGCCAAGCTGTTTCATCATTAAGTGTAGCGTCGTTCTTTTCACTCCGAGCAACTCAGCAGCTCTTGTCTTGCTTCCCCCAGCTTCCTCGAGAGCTAATGCAATGTACTTTATTTTAACCTCGTCTAATATTTCAGGAAGAGGTCTAACCTTGCCGTTGGAACCGTAGTCGATACGGGTTGGAATAACTGACTTACGCTGTTCAGAAAACGCAACACGCTTTATTGCCCCAGGCATGAAAAGTTCGCGCTCGATGAGATTTCGAAGTTCGCGCACATTCCCCTCAAGTTTCATAAGATTCAAACTCTCCGTGTAACAATCCGCGGTATCACGATATTCTTTAGAATGCTTTGCAGAAAATTCCCTCATGAAGTGCGATGCTAGAGAGTTAATATCTTCGCGCCGTTCCCGCACCGGAGGAATATTAATCGGTAAAACATTGAGCCGCCAGTATAGATCGGCTCTGAACTCGCCCTTTCGCACTAAATCTTCTAGGTTTTTGTTGCTCGCGGCAATTATTCTTACATCGACGCCAAAATATTCATTTGCGCCGACTGGTCTAATCTTTCCTTCATCTGCAACAAGCAAAAGTTTCCCTTGGAGATCTGGCGACAAGTTGGAAATCTCATCAATGAAGATTGTTCCTCCGTTAGCAAACTCGAATAATCCCTTCCTGTCGTAATACGATCCTGTAAAAGATCCTTTCTTATGACCAAAAAGCTCACTTTCAATTACCTCTGGCATAATAGCGGCGCAATCGACATAGCCCATTATTTTTTCTTTGCGGCGCGGATTTCTCTTGTGTAATTCGCGCGCCGCCAGCTTTTTACCGACTCCGGTTTCGCCCTCAATCAGAACAGTCACATCCGCATTACCTATTTCTTGGATGGTCCTGCAAACTTCTTTCATCTGTTCGCTCCTACAAACAAGAGCGCCAAAAGTTCCCTCATCAATATTATCCATTTTCCTACCTCCTTCCTTTCCCAAATTGTTAACAATCCCCCCGAATTTAACTATAATCAAAAATATCTTTGCACATATACCATCCGAATGTCAAAAGCTTTCAAAAATTTTAAAAATAGATAGAATGGAATAATCGCAAGGAGGGCGGAGGCGTGCGTGAGTGGCTTAAACGAGCGGATTGCTAATCCGCGGGGGTTAATAGCCCCACACAGGTTCGAATCCTGTCGCCTCCGCCCTCCTTGCGAATCCCTGCCTG
>Ga0156305_126_pt2 | contig 24458 bp, 29 predicted proteins | sample RifCSPlowO2_12_FD_107953 | JGI IMG/M metagenome (GOLD analysis project Ga0156305, IMG submission 107953) | Candidatus Giovannonibacteria bacterium RIFCSPLOWO2_12_FULL_43_11c | reverse complement strand
ATTTGTATTTTTAGGGACTTTTTTTTCTACAATACTAGCAACTTCTTCAAATATGCTTCTGCCAATATTTGGAATTTTTTACCTAAATTGGTTCGGACAAATTAGTATTGTTGCGATGGCAATCTCTATTGCCTATGCCATCACACGCCATAATCTTCTGAACACGCGGGTAGTTACAACGGAAATATTTATCACTTTAATAAATATAATCATATTGATCAGATTTGTTGGATCCGTATCTCCAGAAGAATTCATATTTAATGGCTTGGTTCTTCTTGGAGTTATCATGTTTAGTATCCTTTTAATCCGCAGTGTTTTGCAGGAGGTCAGGCAAAGGGAAGAAATAGGGAAATTAGCGGAGGATTTGAAGGTAGCAAATATAGAACTAAAAAAATTGGATCAGATGAAATCCGAGTTTGTTTCGTTGGCGTCGCATCAGCTAAGGACGCCTTTGACGGTTATCAAGGGATATATATCTATGATCCAAGAGGGGAGTTTTGGAAAAGTTGCGGATCAGCTTAATGATGCTTTGCGGAAGATCTACATCTCAAATGAGACTTTGATAAATTTGGTCGGGGATTTCCTGAACCTTTCCCGGATCGAATCCGGCAAGATGAAATATATGTTCGAGCCGACGCAGGCGGAGGAGATGATCCAGAGCGTTTATGAAGAATTTATGGAGGTGGTTAAAGAAAAGAAGCTCGAACTTCGCTACGAAAAGCCGGCTGGCCCGCTTGCAAAAGCCATGTTGGATAAAGATAAATTCAGGCAGGTGATAATGAACTTGGTGGATAACGCCATTAAATATACTCCGGAGGGTTCGGTAACGCTTAAACTCGAAGAAGAGAAAACAGAAACGGGGAAAAACATACTTTTTTCTGTGTCGGATTCCGGAGTCGGAATGTCCACGGAAGATCTCGCCGGCATATTTAAGAGATTCTCGCGCGGGGAGGGGGGGAGCAAGGTTAATACAAACGGGCTCGGGCTCGGGCTTTATCTTGCAAAGAGAATCGTAACGGATCACGGCGGGGAGATTTGGGCGACATCGGACGGTCCAGGCAAAGGAAGCACTTTTTGGGTGCGGGTTCCCGCACGCGCCGAGCAAGTTCAAAAAGAGAAGGAAGTTAAGGAATTTGTTGAGAAAATTTAGCGTTGGATACATGGTTTTGACAAAGTATCATGAAAATGTTAGCCTTTTTAGATATAGTTTTTTGATTTTTTTAAGAAGGGGGGTTAATCATGAATATTTCTCTAGTCAGGTTTGGTTTTGATCGTGAGATAAGGGCCGGTTTGATTGAGAGTCTCATAAGTTGTTATCGAGACGTCTTCGCTTTTGAACCTTGGTCTGAATGGCTTAAGTGCCAAGCATGTTCAAAGAGTTGGGGTAGAGAGCAGGAACCTTTTTTAGTTAGTCGAGTTTGTCCAACTTGCGTTCAGCCGCTTCAGGAATTTTGGCCAGCTGACCAAGTCCTCCGCGATCTTAAAAAGGAAATAACAGCAGATGCTTCGTGTTGGCTGGCGATTAATCATGAATTGGAAGTAGTCGGCTTTAGTTGGGGATATCCAATCACCATCAGGGCGTTGGAGGAAAAACTCGATATCCAGCTTTCTCAATCTCTATCGCACTATTATGGCTGCTGCCCGGATACAGTTGTTGGTTATCAAGACGAAGTTGGTGTTCGAAAAGACTACCGAGGAATTGGCATTGCGCACGATATGATCGATCGGAGAAATGATGATCTTGTTGCCCAGGGGATAAAAATTGCGATTACGAGGACTCGCCAATTTCCAGGCGCCTCACTTACTTATCAATGGTATTCAGCGGCCGAATATATTAAGGTTGCTAAATATCCTTGTGATGATGGAAGGGTAATTCAAGCTACAACTTTTGAGGGACTTAAGGAACGGCTTCGTTTAAAGCCAGCGATGAAATGTGAATAAAATCGATGAGCTATGCCTTTTGGGGCATAGCTCATCGAGACTTTATAATAATGAATATGATTTCAGGAGTTATAAACATTAAAGGCAAGGTAAAGGGAAAAAATTTAGCTGTAATCTCTGGCGTTCACGGTACTGAAATTTGCGGGGTGGCTGCAATCAAGAATCTTCTACCTAATATCAATATTATTAGGGGGACTGTTACTTTTATTTTTGCAAACGAAAAAGCGATTCGTGATAAGAAAAGATTTGTAGACAAGGATTTGAATCGATTATTTGTTAAATCTTCGCAACTTTCTAGCGAACAGAAAAGAAGTTATGAATATCAACGCGCAAGAGAATTAAAGGGAATACTTCGAAAATGTAATGCTCTTCTCGATATTCATTCAAGCGCGACGCCGAAAGCAAAGCCGTTCGTAATTTGCGAGCCAAGGTCATTCAAAGTCGCAAGATACCTACCTTTTTCAATAGTATCCAATGGATGGGACAAAATTCAGCATGGCGGCACAGATTATTTCGTCAATAAAAATGGGGGGCAAGGTATTTGTGTTGAATGCGGGTATAATTTTGATCCAAGTGCAATTAAAAAAGCGAAAAGCGCAGTTTTAAGTTTTTTAAAATATTTTGGAGCCGTCAATGGCCGTAAGCTCACTGTTAGGAAACAGAAGCTTTTCACTGTCAAAAAAATGTATATGACAAAGCAGAATTTTAAGCCGGCCAAACATTTTAAAGATTTTGAATTCGTGAAAGAGGGTTCTTTGATTGGTTTCGATGGCGGAGTTCCCGTCAAGATAAAAAGTGATGGAGGGGTAGTGTTCGTTCGAGGGCGCACAAAGCCAAAAGAAGAAGCCTTTTTATTCGGAACCCCAGGAAAGTTATGAATAAATTTATAAACTTAATATCGGGAAAGGGAAACATCGGGCATGGAAAAATTTTTTTACGCGATGTTATCCGTGGGCTCACAGGAAGTCAAAAACGTCTTTCATCGAAATATTTTTATGATAGCAATGGCAGTAAGATATTTGAAAAAATAACTATATAAAAAGAATACTATCCTACAAAATGTGAGATTGAGATATTAAAAGCCAACGAACATGAAATAACAAACTTTGATTATAACAATTTTAATTTGATCGAGTTTGGGCCGGGAGATGGCTCAAAGACCGAACTAATATTTACAGCGCTTCGAAGGCGCGGAAGTTCTAGCTATAACAGGGGGGATTATTTAGAAGGATTGGAATATGTTGTAAGAAAATCGTCTAATTGGAACTTATAACCCATCGATAGAAGCTATGGAAAGCTATCTTTTGAGTACTGAAAAGCAGGAAATTTATATTGAGCAGGCTAGAAAAAAAATTACTTTTGACGAATGGGAATCAATTCACACAGAATATTCATTTAAATATTCAGAATCTCAAATCAGGCAGATTATTAAAAAAGCTCATTTTAAGGAAGAAAAATTTTATTTTGATTCAAAAAAATATTTCTGCGATGTTTTAATGACAAAAAGATAGAAGTATGGTATTGTCAAATTGCAAATGAAACTACGAAAATTACAAATAGGGGTAATGGGAGCATGCGAAGATTTGAAATATGGAAAAGATATGGAGGTTTTAGCCGAACAAGTAGGGGAAGAAATAGCAAAACGGGGGGCGGTGTTGGTTTTTGGAGCTGAGCGCGATTTTGATTCATTATCAACTGCGGCAAGCAGAGGCGCTAAAAAAGCTGGCGGCCTGACAGTAGGAGTTACATACGGAAAAGGATTGGATGATGTATTTAACGAAGCAGATATTATAATCGCCACAGGTTTGGAAAGGGGAGGCGGAAGAGAATTTAGTTTGGTTTTGAGCTGTGATGGAATAATTACAATTAATGGCGGGTCGGGAACCCTTAACGAAATGGTGGTTGCATATCAGGCCGGTATTCCCATCATCGCTTTAAAAAATTCTGGAGGATGGAGCGAGAAATTAGCTGGTGAATTTATTGATGATAGGAAGCGACTGAAAGTGGTGGGGGTTGAGAATGCGAAAGAGGCGATTGAAGTTTTGATAACTCTTATAGAGAATCGAAAAGTTAAACAATGAAAAATGGCCTGCCTCTTATTGAGTACAGGCCATTCGGTTTCTGATGATTGCTCAGGATAATTCCTGGCAAGCGTCGTTGAGGAGATCAATTATCCTTGTATTCGTGCGTGGCAACTCCCTTTGCCCAACACTTATCGGTATTGAAACCGCGGGTTTGACTTCTCTTAAGTCGGCAATTCTGATTCTTTTGTCGTTCATTTTTTCCAGACGCTGGAAAAGTTCGATTGCCTGACTTAGGCAGAAAAGCGATAGAGAGACTACAGCCTCCTTCGGGACGCTAGCCCAATCGGTTAAACGACCAAAAGGGGAATTATATGGGAAGCAGTATGAGGCTCCATCATTGGTATAGAAAGGAAAAATTTCGCCATCTGCCAATCTGATACCAAACACTCTGCCACAGTTCGGGGAAAACGGGAAGAAGTCGTGATCGGGCATCCAGTCGATAAGATGATTGAATTTCTCGACGGTGTGAACTTCTCCATTGAAGACACGCGCAATATTCTCAAGTGCCTTTGGAAAGCCGATGCCAAGCACAATTGCGTCTACCGTTAGGCCTCGCTCTCTCAGCTTTTTCAGGATATAGCAGATCGTATTACCAGTGAATGACCCATCTTCAACCAGTACCACTGGTTGCCGGCCAGCCAGAGAAAGAATCCCTTCAATTTGAACGTCAATGGTGGGGTGTCCCGGCCGTGAGCCTAATCCGAGAATTTTACCATTGAGATCGACAATCCGATTGATCTCTATAGTGTGACCTCTTCGAGGAGCGGCAATCTCGACGCATGTGCTTATGACGGCCGCATTCTTCAAGAGAGATTTTTTCTCGAGAGCTTTCTCAAGAATTTCCTCGGCGAGATCTTCCATATTGATTGTGCGAACTCTAACTTTAGGCAACGCAGACTCAATCCGATGCGCGATTTCTTTTTGGAATTCTTTGAAAAATGGATCGTTTGGCTTTGGTGTTTTTAAGCTGGCGTGTCGCAGGCGTGCGATGTTGTTTCCGAGATCGCAAGTTATGATGTACTCACTATGACTATGATCAGCTTCCGCATCCTGACTTTTCATAAATCCTCCTTACGGCGTAGTTAGAACGTTGATTTTACTGACTTGATTGTTTCGGCGAGAGTGACTAATCTCTGTTCTCCGGTTCTCATTTCTTTTAGTGTGACCGAATTACTTTTTACTTCATTTTCTCCAACGATCAGAACAAAGGGAATTTTGAGCTTGTTGGCGTATTGGAGCTGCTTGCCGATTTTTTCTGAATCGAAATAAACCTCGGTGTTTATACCTTCTTCGCGCAGAGAAGTAGCTATTTCCAAACACCTTCCAAGATATCCAGTTCCCAGGTGACTAATGAGAACCTTGCTCGGGGTAGATTGGTTTGGGCTTACCATGCCAGCTTCACATAGTTGGTAAAAGAGTCTTGTTAGCCCGATGGAAATTCCAACTCCAGGCAATTCTTTGTCGGTGTAGTATTGTGCAAGATCGTCATAACGACCGCCAGAACAAACGCTTCCTATTCCTGGGTATTTGTTTAGGATAGTTTCGTACACGGTGCCTGTATAATAGTCGAGGCCGCGCGCGATAGTTAAATCAATCTTGTAACTCTTCTCAGGCACGCCGAACGCTTTGACCGCTTCGGAAACCGTTCTCAATTCTTCTAACCCCTTTTGAAAAAGATCGTTAGAGATTGCGAGCGCTTCCATGGAAGACAGGATCTCATTGTTGGGCCCCGTCATTTTGGTAAACTCCAAAATTTGTCCCGCCTTTTTTTCGGTGATTTCAAGAGACACAAGCTCTTCTATGACGGCGCTATCGCCTTGCTTCTCGATTTTATCGATTGCACGCAATATTTCCATCGCCTTGCTTCTGACATCCAAGGCATCCATGAATCCCGCAAGTAATTTACGATTGTTTATCCGAATGGTTATGTCGTCCAACCCAAGTGCTTTGAATGCCGAATAGATGACGCTCGGTATTTCCGCATCGATCAATGGATTAAGACTGCCGATTACATCGATGTCGCATTGATAAAATTCCCTGAACCTTCCTTTTTGAGCACGTTCCGCGCGCCAGACTTTTTGCATTTGATAGCGTCGGAATGGAAATACAAGATCTCCGTAGTGCTCGGCGACATAACGTGCAAGCGGAATGGTAAGATCAAAGTGCAATGCGAGATCCGTATCGCCTCTCATAAATCTGTAGATTTGCTTTTCTGTCTCACCGCCCCCCTTTGCCAAAAGTATTTCACTTAATTCAATTGCTGGTGTCTCAATTGGGGTGAACCCGAAGCGCTCATAGGTGGCTCGAATGGTATCGAACATCCAGTTGAAGACGAGTTGATCTTTAGGGAGCAGCTCCATGAAGCCGCTTAGAATTCTTGGTTTAGTTTTTTTCATATTCTCTCCTTCACATGAGTTTATTTCACAACTTTATGTTAAAGCAACGTTTTCAGAAGTATAAATGTTTTTGCCATTTCCGTCAAGAACAGCCGTAATGGTTCAATGCCATGGAATCACCTTGGGCTTTCGACATATTAAGTATTAAAATCTAGATATGGACAATGTAAATTTACTCCCCGTGAAATCATTTCAGGAAACACTTTATGTAGGCATGTGCGGGCCGGCTAGTTTAAAAATGGTTCTGGATTACTATGGGATGGAAAAAACAGAGAGCGAGTTGGCTGAACTTTGCGGGACAGACAAGAATTTAGGAACGAGCGACGAATGTATAAAGCGAGCCGCGGAAAGTCTTGGATTCAAAGTTGAAATAAAAAACAACAACACGTTTGATGATATTCAGAAATGGTTGGATAAGAAAGTTCCAGTTATAGTCAACTGGTTTACAAGAGGGAGGACTGACTATGGGGATTCGGAAGTTCCTGATGGTCATCTTTCGGTGGTCGTTGGTCTTGATGATGACCACATTTATTTGCAAGATCCGGAGATTGGCGGTTTACGAAAATTGAAACGCGGAGATTTTATGCGAGTTTGGTTTGATTTTAAACCTGCTTACATTACCTCGTGGGATGATATGATTATCCACCAACTCATTGCGATATATCCGGTTAAACGATAGGCAAAGGGAGCACTTTCTGGGTGCGTGTTCCGGCCCGTGCGGAACAGGTTCAGATGGAGAAAAAAGTTAAGGAATTTGTCGAGAAGATTTAAGCCTTGCAAACACGCGGATATTTTGGAGGCAATAAAGGACAGTTTGACTTAAGATCGGGCGGGTATAGTATATTTAATATGGCTTTAACTAAGCAAGATCTGAAAGAAGCGTTAAAGGAAGTCGCTAAAAAGGAAGACTTAAAAAGCCTTGCAACAAAGGAAGAACTGAAGGGATTGGCGACTAAAGAGGATTTGAAAGAGCTAGCTAGGCAAAAAGAAGTGAATGTGGAATTTGTGGCTATCGGCAAAAAACTTGAAGGGCTGACTGAAGCAGTTAACAAAAAACCCGACAGAGAGGAATTCCCACAACTACTGGACAGGGTACTTGAATACACAGCGCTAAGACTTGAACACGAGCATATAAAGAAAATAATCCGCGAAAAGCTCGGAGTGGAGATCTGATGTCTAATCTTATTCCGGTAAAGCCATTTCAGGAAACACTTCATGCGGGCATGTGTGGACCGGCTAGTTTGAAAATGGTTCTGTATTACTATGTGATGGAAAAAACAGAGAAGGAATCTAAAGAATTTGTCGAGGAGATTTAGATTGAATCCATATAGAATTTTAAGCGGGAATATGCTAGAATATATGTATATTATGAAGAAGGTAATTCCATTTCGGCAGTCCCTTTTTTGGGACGTTGATCCGAAGACCATTGATCCGAAAAAAAACGCTCGTTATGTCATTGAGCGCATTTTGGATTTTGGAAACGGCAAAGAAGTAAAGTGGATGTGGCAGCATTATTCAATACGTGCCATTAAGAAAGTGCTTTTATTGCCGCGCGCACAGTTGCATAAGAAAAGCAAAGCGCTTTGGTCGCTCATGCTTAAATAAGTTCATCCATGCATATTTTGCATCTTGACACTCTCCCGCGCGCAACCAAGCGTGCTATAGAAAGATTAAAGGAAGCGAAATTTGTTGCGCGGCCGAATTGGTATCTTGCAGGTGGCACAGCTTTAGCGCTACAGGCAGGGCACAGGCAATCAGAAGACTTGGATTTTTTTTGCACGCAAGAATTTAATGAAAGCGTTCTGGAACGCGAACTCTTCGAAACAGGCGAGTGGGTCACTAATATGCGCGATGAAGGGACTCTCTACGGAGAGTTTATGGGCGCGAAAGCCAGTTTTATTTTTTATCCATTTTTTAAACCTTCGGAAGAAAAAATTTATTTCGGCAAAATTTCAATACTTACAGAGCATGACATTGCAGCAATGAAGATCATAGCGATTAGTCAACGCGGTAAAAAACGCGACTTCATCGACCTCTATTGGTATGTGCTCAATCGAGATCCGCTTCTTTCGGTAATTCAGCGAGCTTTAAGGCAATACTTGGAGAAAGAGCATAATGTCCCGCACATTCTAAAAAGTCTGGTGTATTTCGAAGACGCAGAAGCAGATCCAATGCCAAAGCTTTTCTTTAAAGCTGACTGGAAAACGATTAAATCTTATTTCAAAAAAGAAGTTCCCAAAATCGCAAGAGAGTTATTGTTTAGATAATGAAAATAATCCCAATAAAAACTCATAAGATTAAAGCTTTTGAAGAAGACATTTTTTTAATTCTGGACAAATATGTCCGGAGAATGCCGGAGGGCTCTATCTTGGCGGTGACATCAAAGATAATTTCGTTGTGCGAAGGGAGGGTTGTGAAAATTGGAGATGTTGATAAAGATGAATTGATAAAAAGCGAGGCGGAGTTTTTTTTGCCGAGAAAATTAAGCAGGTATAAAATTATATTTGCTATCAAAAACGGAATTTTGGCGCCGTCGGCGGGGATAGACGAATCTAACGCGGACGGATATTACGTTCTGTGGCCGAAAGATCCGCAGGAGACCGCAAACGAAATTAGAAAATATTTGAAAAGAAAATTTAGATTAAAAAGAGTTGGGGTTGTAATTACAGATTCAAAAACAACCCCTCTTCGAATGGGAACAAGCGGAGTCGCCATCGCGCATAGCGGATTTGAAGCATTGCTGGATTATATCGGCACGCCAGACATATTTGGCAGAAAACTGAAGATGACTAAGGCGAATATAATGGATGCGCTCGCCGCCACGGCCGTGTTGGTTATGGGTGAGGGCGCGGAGCAAACGCCCCTGGCTATAATAGAGGATCTCCCGTTTGTGAAGTTTAAGTCGTCTGATCCATCCAAATCGGAGCTTCGGGATTTAAAAATAGAGCTGGACGACGATCTTTACGCGCCTATGTTAAAAGCGGTAAAGTGGCGTAAGGGTCTACGACCCGTAGGGTAAAGCTTGATAATTACATGAAAATTGACCTTATAAAAACGCTAAAATATATCGATAAGGACCTTGAGTTATACGGCTGGATTGATGTCCGTCGCGACCACGGGAAGCTGATTTTTTTTGACCTGCGCGACCGCTCTGGCAAAGTTCAACTTGTAGTAACGCCGAATGATCCGGATTTACATAAAATTGCCGAGACACTTCGGCCCGAGTGGGTGGTAAAAATTTCTGGAAAAGTAGTTAAGCGCCCTGACGCGATGAAAAACCTAGATGAGCCTACTGGAGAAATTGAAATAAAAGTTTCCAAAATTGAAGTGCTTACTCAAGCGAAAACGCCGCCTTTTGAATTATCTACAGACGGTTATGAAATTGGGGAGGAGGTTCGAATGCAATACCGGTATTTAGATTTGCGCCGGCCGAGACTCAAAAAGAATTTAATAGAACGCGCCAGAGTAATAAAATTTATCCGCGATTTTTTGGCCGAGCGCGATTTTATTGAAGTTGAGACGCCGATTTTATCGAAATCTACTCCGGAAGGAGCGCGCGATTATCTTGTGCCCTCGCGATTGCATCAGGGGAATTTTTATGCGCTTCCGCAATCGCCTCAGCAATATAAACAGCTATTGATGGTTGCGGGCATTGAGAAATATTTTCAGATCGCGCGCTGTTTCCGCGACGAAGATACCAGAGGCGACCGCCAGCCGGAATTCACTCAATTTGATCTCGAGATGAGCTTTGTCCAGAGAGACGATATACTATCTTTAACCGAAGATCTTTATTTAGCTATTGCAAAAAAATTATACCCGAATAAAAAACTTACTTTAACTGATGACGGTAAAATTCCACGCATGACGCACAAGGAAGCGATGGAAAAATACAGCAGCGATAAGCCGGATATTCGGAAAGATAAAAATGATCCTGACGAGTTGGCCTTCTTGTTTGTCTTGGATTTTCCGGCTTTTGAATGGAAGGAGACGGAAAAAAGATGGGACTCTACGCACCATCCGTTTACGAAGCCGCAAGTCAAAGACACTCAAGATTTTTGGCAGAAATTTAAGAGCGAGCCGGGTGATATGCTTGCGGATCAATATGATTTTGTTTTAAACGGGTACGAAATAGGCGGAGGCTCGATTCGAATTCATGATCCAGAATTGCTCAAAGCTGTATTTGAAGCTCTTGGAAATAATAAAGAGGATATAGAAAAGCAATTCGGGCATATGTTTGAAGCTTTTAGCTACGGCGTGCCGCCACATGGCGGAATTGCTCCGGGGATTGACCGCTTAGTCATGATTCTTATGAACGAGCCAAATATCCGCGAAGTGATAGCATTCCCGAAAACCGGCGATGGGCGCGATTTGATGATGCGGGCACCCTCTGCGGTTGATAAAAAGCAGCTTGATGAAATTGGCATCGAGATAAAAAAGAAATGACCTACACATTCAAACACGGAGAATTCGAGGGGCCTTTGGATCTTCTGTTGGATTTGATTGAAGCGCGAAAACTTTCCATAACGGCGGTTTCTTTGGGAAAAATTACGGACGATTACGTTAAATATATTAAATCGCTTTCTAATTTTCCTCTCGGCGAGGTTTCAAATTTTCTCGTTGTCGCATCTACCTTGATGCTGATCAAATCGCGATCGCTTCTTCCTGGCCTTGAATTGATGGAAGAAGAGGAGCGCGATATTCATGATCTGGAATTTCGGCTGAAGCTGCTGGCTCGAATACGCGAACTTTCCCGAAACATAAAAGACGGCTGGATGCGGCACCCCATGTTTTCGAGAGAGGCTTTGAAGGGATATGAATTCGAGTTTATCGAACCCAAGGGAATTACCGCCGACAGCTTATTCAAGTCTTTGGAGAATTTGGTTAAAAGTTTTCCTAAAGTCATGGAGCTTCCGGAGAAAACTTTGGAGAAGGTAATTTCAATCGAAGAGAAAATGATAGAGCTTATCGGCAGACTTACTGCCAGAATAAAAGCTACTTTTAACGACATAGTCGGCGCAAAAAATAAATTAGATGTCATAATTGGCTTTCTCGCGGTTTTGGAGCTGGTCAAGGAGGGGGCTTTGTTAGCGCGGCAGGACGAGCGGTTCGGGAGTATAGAGATTGAGAAGAATAATGAATCATGAATAAAGAATTATGCAAAAAAATCGAAGCGCTTTTATTTGTTTCCGGGGAGCCACTTTCTCTGGAGAAGCTTTCAAAATTTCTAAAAGAAGATAAAGAAGAAGTAAAAAGAGCTATAGAAAATCTCGACGAAAGTCTTTCGGAAAGGGGAATTCGGGTTTCAAAAAATAATAACGAATATATGCTTCTAACCGCGCCAGAACTTTCGGGCACTGTCGAGGATTATATGAAGGAAGAGCTAGGAGAGGATCTTTCGCGGGCGACTTTGGAAACGCTTGCGATAATCGTGTATAAAGGGCCCCTCTCGCGCTCGCAGATTGACTATATCCGCGGAGTTAATTCGAGCTTCACTGTCAGAAATTTAATGATAAGGGGCTTGATTGAGAGGAAGGCGGACCCAAAAGATTCAAGGTCCTGGCTTTACTCTCCAAGTTTTGAGTTTCTAAAATATATGGGCATTAATAAAATCGAAACTTTGCCAGGTTATGAAGAATTTAAAAAAGAAATCGACGAATTATTAAAAAGAGAGGTAAAAAAAGAAGCCTCTGGCCCGTTGGGCGCAACGGCCCGGAGGGAACAGCAATGATCGGGCAGATTTCACTCGCCGCAATATTTCTGCTGATTTTAATGACTTTCAAAGTTCCCGTATCGCGTGAGGCGGCCAACCCCTTCATACCGCTTATCGAAAGCCAAAGAGAGGATAGAGAAATCGCTTTGGATAATATTGAAGCAAAGAGCGTATACGTTTTTGATATATTCGAAAATAAAGTTCTTTATGAAAAAAATTCTTTGGAATCACGCCCCCTCGCGAGTCTTACCAAACTGATGACAATTTTGTTGCTTGAAGAAAAATCCCCATCCGGTGTTTTCATTTCTATTTCCGAAAAAGCGGTTTCAGAGCCTGAAAGCGAAGGGATGAGAGCGGGGGATAGATTTAAAAAAGAAGATCTCGAGGAATTTACGCTGGCGGCGTCGTCAAACGACGGGGCGTGGGCGGCGGGCGAGTATCTTAGCGGAGGGAATGTCGATGAATTCACCGGGCTTATGAACGAAAGGGCGCGCGAGCTGGGTCTTTCGAACCTGAATTTTTCGAATCCAACTGGGCTCGATATTGTGATGCCTTCGTCAAGGCTCGCAGGCGCTTCCGGTAGCGCGAAAGATATCGCAGATTTGCTTAAATATGTTTACGAAAATCATCCGCGTATATTAGCAAAAACCAGAGCAGAGGAGATAAGTATCACTTCTCTTTCTGGAAGAATGATAACGGCAACAAATACCAATGAGGCTTTGCGCGATATCCAGCAGATTATTGCGAGCAAAACCGGATATACTGTGATCGCCGGAGGAAACTTTGTTTTTATTTTTGACGCAGGATTTAATCATCCCATCGTTGTCTCCATTCTCGGCTCTACCGAGAAAGGCAGATTCGAAGATGCCAAAAAAATCACCGAAGCGGTTTTTAAATATTATGCGAAATAAATATGCCTGATTCATAAGTAGGTGGTATGATAGGCACTTCACAAGATTAATTAAATAGTATATATTTTAACCCTATATGGATAATGCTAATGAAAATACTGAATATTTAAGCGCTTCCGGCTTTTCCCGCCTTAAAGAGGAACTCTCGATTCTTAAGGATAAAAAGCGCAAAGAGGTGGCAGAACGCCTCGAATACGCCAAAAGTTTGGGCGATCTTTCCGAGAACGCCGAATACCAGGAGGCCAAAGAAGAACAGCAGTTTGTCGAGGGTAGAATAGCTGATCTGGAAGATATTTTAAGCCGGGCTGTTTTGATTTCTCATCCGGCTTCAGCTTCGGTTGTTAATATCGGTTCAACCGTAATAACGAAAAAAGAAGGCAGTGAAAACGAAGATTCTTATTTTATCGTCGGAAGGGAAGAGGCAGATCCGTCCCAGAATAGAATTTCAAACGAATCTCCTTTAGGGAGAGCGCTTATCGGAAAACAAAGAGGGGATGTTGTCGTCATTCATACACCAAAAGGGGAGATCGCTTATCAGATTTTGGATATACAATAAATGTCGCTTGAAGAATTACGCAAAGTGAGGATCGCCAAATTAGAAAGTCTGAAAAAGGCCGGGATTGATCCTTTTCCGGCAAAAATAGATTTTTCAATTCTCGAGATATCAAAAATAAAGAAAGATTTCAAAAAAAATCTGCGAAAAAAGGGGATTGGGATCGCCGGTAGGATAATGGCCAAGCGGGAACACGGCGGGTCGGCATTTTCGGATCTCTTTGACGGTACGGAAAAACTTCAGGTTTTTATCGGACGGGACAAAATCGGTGAAGATTCCTTTAAATTATTTTCCGAAAATATAGACGTCGGAGATTTCATCGCGGTTTCGGGCAAGCCTTTTTACACAAAAAGAAAAGAGCCGACAATTGAAGTAGCGAGGTGGCAGATTTTAACAAAATCGCTCCGGCCATTGCCGGAGAAATGGCACGGCCTTTCGGATGTCGAAGAGCGCTTCCGCAAACGTTATTTGGATACTTTAATGAATAGCGAAGTGCGTGATAGGATTATCCTCCGCGCAAAAATAACTTCTCTAATGCGAGAGCTTTTGGATAAATCTGGATATCTCGAAGTTGAGACTCCGGTACTTCAACCTCTTTACGGAGGAGCTTTAGCGGAACCATTCAGGACACATCTCAATACTCTAAATATCGATCTCTATTTAAAAATTGCTCCCGAGCTTTACCTAAAGCGCCTTTTAGTCGGTGGATTTTCTAAAGTTTATGAATTAGGCAAAAGTTTTAGGAACGAAGGAATTGATATGACTCACAATCCTGAATTTACCACTGTGGAGCTTTATGAATCTTATAAGGATGCCGAATATCTTAAAGAATTTATTAGTAATGTCTTGTATTTATTGATCAAAAAAGTCACAAAAAAAGATTCTTTTGAATTCAATAAAAATAAGATTAAATTTAGTAAAAAAATTCCCAGTATAACTTTTTGGCAAGTTTTGGAACGCTACGCGTTAATTATTCAGCCGGAGAAACTTAGCAGGGAAGACATGGTTATTAAGGCGAAACAGTTTGGCTTGTCTCCGGAACCGCAGGATTCGCGCGAAAAAATTGCTAATGAGATTTTCAGCAAGATTTGCCGCTCCAAATTAATCCAGCCGGTTTTTGTAACGGATCACCCTATAGAAATTTCTCCACTCGCGAAAAATCTTCAGAATAATAAGAAATTGGTTGATAGATTTCAGCTGATCATTTCAGGGACTGAATTAGTTAACGGATTTTCAGAATTGAACGATCCGATTGAGCAGAAATCGCGTTTTGAATTTCAGGAAAAAATGCGCGGGCTGAAGGACAAAGAAGCACATCCGCTCGATGAGGATTTTATAGAAGCACTTGAATACGGAATGCCTACCGCCGCAGGTCTAGCAGTTTCTATTGACCGCCTGGCCATGTTGCTAACTGATACGCATAACATCAAAGAAGTGATCCTATTCCCGACAATGAAACCGAAGGAGTAGCGCAAAATTTAAAAGATTCTAAACCCCCACCAGCTCTTGCTGGCGGGGGTTTAGTTTTCCACATGAATTTTAAGTAAATGTTTGATAGGGTAGTATGTGTGGGATATAATGAAAGGGAAGTGGGGGAAAGTGGATAATCCTGTGGATAGTGTGTATATCTTATTTCCCCTTTAATAATAAGACCTATTTATTCCACTCCGCATGTTTATTGGCGAATATTTACATAATTTAGATTCAAAGCGGCGCTTGGCTGTTCCTGCTAAGTTTCGAAAAGATTTAGGCAAGCGGGCAGTAATCACGAGGGGGTTAGATTCCTGTCTCTTTGTATATCCATTATCCGAATGGGAGAAGGTTGCAGAGAAGCTATCGGAACTTCCAACTGGCCAAAAGGATACTCGAGACTTCGTCAGGTTGTTCTTAGCCGGTGCGGCGGACGTTGATCTGGATAATCTCGGACGCATTTTGATACCGGATTTCTTGTCCGAGTATGCCGGTTTGAAAGGGGAAGCCAGCATTATTGGAGTTTTCAGGCGGGTTGAGATTTGGTCAAAGGAACGCTGGGAGTCTTATCGGAAAGAAATCGAACGCTCGACTGATAAGCTTGCCGAAAAGCTAGGAGAGATAGGAGCATATTAAAAAATGATTGAAGAGAAACATATTCCTGTTTTGCTCTCAAAAGTAATCGAAGGGCTCAATTTAAAAAACGATTCGACAGTTGTTGACGCGACAGTCAATGGCGGAGGACACGCGAGAGAAATATTAAAAAGGATAGGGCAAGAGGGGAAACTTATCGGACTCGATTGGGATTCGGGAATGGTTGAAAAACTTCAGAAAGATCTGGGCGGCGAGAAGAGAGTTAAACTTTTTCATTCGAACTTCTCAGAATTGGAGAAGGTGGCGGGATCCTTTAGGCCGGATGCGATTTTATTTGACCTTGGGCTAAGTTCTTTACAACTTTTAGCATCCGGCCGGGGATTCTCGTTTAAAGCGGATATGGGCTTGAAGATGACTTTTGATCTTAATCAAAGACCAAATGCCGAAGAATTCATCAGGATCGCTCACGTTAAAGATTTGGAAGAAGTTATACGGAAATACGGCGAGGAGCGGTTCGCGGGGCGCATAGCGCGCGCCATAGCCGAGTATCGGGCTAAGAAAAGGATAACGAGCGCCAAAGAGCTATCGGAAATAATTTTGCGAGTAGTGCCGAGAAGAGGCAGAATCAACCCAGCGACAAGAACTTTTCAAGCGCTACGGATTTACCTGAACCATGAACTTGAGAATATTGAGAGCGGTCTTGCGGGGGCCTGGAAAATTGTCAAGCCCGAGGGAAGAATAGCCGTAATTGCATACCATTCTCTCGAAGACAGAATCGTTAAAAAATTTTTTAAGGAAAAAGCGAAAGGAGAGCAGGGAAAACTTATAAATAAAAAACCCATTGTACCCAACCGAGAAGAAATTTTGGAAAATCCTCGCTCGCGCTCCGCAAAATTAAGAATTATAGAAAAAAATTAAAAATGAAATACATTCGAATATATCTGCCAAAAGAAGAAAAATTGCTACCTTTAATCATTATCACCCTAGTTTTTTTGCTCGGGGTTTATATAATGACGCTCAACACGGCTGTTTCGGATAATTTTCACAGGGGGGAGATAGACCGCGAGGCACGATCTCTTCGCCAGGACATTCAGGATCAGGAAGAAGTTTTTATAACAAGCCTTTCAGGTTTTTATGATCAGTATTCGGCGTCGTTTGAGAAAAAAGAAATTCCAAAACAAGAATTCGTGTCGCGGGAAAGCAATTTTGCGCTATCGAGCCTCGGGAATTTAAGGTAAAATTCATTTAATGAGGTTGGATTCTTCTCCGGAACGCGAGATAACGAAACGCATACGGATAGCTTTTTTCATACTGCTCGTCGCAGGAGGCTTTTTACTAGGGCGTCTTTTTTTTCTGCAGGTGGTCTCCGGCGCTTATTATAAAACTCAAGCCCAGCGCCAGCAGAATTTCTCTCAAATCTTAACGCCTAAGCGCGGTGACATTTATTTGCGCGAGCGTTCTGGGGAATTGATTCCAGTCGCATCCACCAAAGAAGGCTATCTCCTTTTCATTAACCCGAAAAAATTGGAAAATCCAGATGATGCTTTTAAAAAATTATCCAAAATTATTAAGCTGGACAAGGAAGATTTTCTTGACAGAGCTTCAAAAAAAGACGATCCATATGAGGTTGTCGCGCATAGATTAGATCGTAAAGCGGCTGAAAAGGTTACTGATTTGAAGCTTGAGAATGTCGGGCTTTCTCCGGAAGAATGGAGGGTGTATCCGGCAAAGAATGTGGCGTCGCATGTTGTCGGATTTCTTGGTTATAAAGATGACGAGCTAGAGGGCCAATATGGCATTGAAAGATTTTTCGAGAAGGAACTTAAAGGAATGACCGGACAAGTTGCTGGATCGCAATCCGCAGGGGGGATCTTACTGGAATTGGGAAAGCGATTTTTCTCGCCGCCGGAGGAAGGATATGACGTAGTTTTAACTCTTGAGCCTAACGTTCAAGCTTTCGTGGAGAAAAAACTTAAGGAAGTAGAAGAAGCATGGAAGCCTTCAGGAGGAGGCGCAATTGTAATCGAGCCGAAAACTGGAAAGATTTTGGCTATGGCCGCGTTTCCAAATTTTGATCCAAATACTTACGGCAAATCCGAATCTCTAGATGTTTTTATTAACCCGGTCGTTGAAAGTGTTTTTGAATTTGGATCAGTTTTCAAGCCGTTGACCATGGCCGCGGGCATAAACGAAAGAGTGGTAACACCAGAGACAACATATTTTGACAAAGGCTATCTTACACTCGACGGATATACCATTAAAAATTTTGATGAGAAAGGAAGAGGAGAGACAACGATGCAGAACGTTCTAAGTGAATCTCTGAATACTGGGGCGGCGTTTGTCGCTGGCAAATTGGGTAAAGAAAATATGAGGAGATATTTCGGAGCCTACGGGCTCGGGGAGAAAACCGGCATAACCCTGCCCGGAGAAGTTAAGGGGAATTTGAAAAATTTGAATTCAATGCTGGATATCGAATATGCGACAGCGGCATTTGGGCAGGGAGTTTCCGCGACACCTCTTGAATTCGCGCGGGCTACCTCCGCTCTCGCGAACGGAGGGAAAATTATGAAGCCATACATTATCGAGCGGATTTTGCGCCCGGGCCGGCAAGATATAGTTTTTGGGCCAGAGGAAGTCAGACAGATTATAACTCTCGAGACCGCGGATACGATTTCTCGGATGCTTGTTAAAGTCGGGGACGAAGCGCTTCTGGGAGGAACGGCAAAATTTAAATATTGGACAGCGGCGGCGAAAACTGGAACGGCAGAGATTCCAAATAAAGAAGGAAAAGGATATTCCGATCAATATCTTCATTCTTTCCTCGCGTACGCGCCGGGTTTCGACGCGAGATTCCTACTTTTTATGTATATAGAAAAACCCCAGGGTGTGCGATACGCATCCACATCCCTGGGGCCATATTACGAGCAGATAATGCAATTTCTACTCACTTATTACGATGTCCCACCCGATCGATGACACTTAGGTGTCCGACACCTAAGTGTCATTCTTCTTCGAGTAGTAAGGTTTCCATTTCTCTAAAGCGCTCTTTTCGTTCCAAGATATTACCTAAAGATTCCTCTGCGAAGTTTTTATAATCAATTGAATTGCTAAATTGCTCCAATATAATTTCCTTCTTACATAGTTCGCTTTGGCGATTATTTAAATATTCCTGCCAACTCGACCCATAAATGCCATTATTTTTGTGAACTTTGTTATTCAAATTAACATAAGCCGATAGATGCGCAAGATAAGTATTAGAATCAATATGTATAGATTTAAATTTTCCTTGGAATAGTGCGCCGTTTCTCCGGTATTTAATATTAAAATAATTCGTGTATCCACCGCCTATGCGTTTCATATATTCACTGATGGAATTGTCTTTTAAGCATTTTAGAATTAAATGAAAATGATTTTCATTTAAGCAGTAACAAACGATGTCAACCAACTTACTTTTTGGGTTTTTGCTCCCGTGCTTTTCAAAAGAAAGCTGATATAGGCTACCGATTGGCTCGACATTATTAAATTCAGTCATGCACTTCAAAAATCTATCTAAATCGTACTTTTGAGAAAAAATTGTACGTTTATCCACTCCACGATTATATATGTGATAATACTCTCCTGAAACAAATGGAGTTTTTCTCATATTTTTATTCTAGCACTTAGGTGTCGGACACCTAAGTGGCACTTGGGTGAATAATTTTCGAGCCCGGCAGGATAATCCCACCGGGCTCGTTTGTTGATCAGGCCTAGTCTTTGAATGGTTAACTAGCATCCTTTAAACCTGAAGTTGAATTTCCGTGTTTGTTGGCGCTTGGTAAGAAAATCAGCAAGCTGTTTTTCACGGCCAAGCAGATATGACGCGTGTACCACAAATCCATATGCGATGTAAAAGAGCAATGAAAATAGGGTGGTACGTGGCGTTGGCACAAGTTCAATCTTTTGCCCTTTGATGCTAGCAAATGATTCCCAAATTATTCTGCCTGGCAAAAAATACCACCAAGAGGATACAATTACTAGCTTTTCGTCCTCAGGAAGCATAGCCGTTACAAGTTCGGCTTCTGAAAAAATTCCGACCCCGCTGCCTTCAATTAAGCTTCTATGCCTTAACTCCGGAAAGTTTTTTTCAAGGAAGAGAAGCATAAGAGATGACAAACGATCGCCTCCGTGCACTACTCTCCCAGTAACAACGATAGGCGCATTTTTGAGCTCATGTCGATCCGCGATGCTCGCAGTTTTTTCCAAGCGCTCGATTGTAGTTGAGCAAAGGCTTCGAGAAATGCGAGCTTTTCTATCTCTGAAATGACACGAAGGAACAATTATCACAGCCATAGGTACCCCTTTCTTTTCCAAGGAAATTTGACCAGAGTATAAACGATATTTAGAAAAAAAGCAAGAGATAGCTTATAATAAGAGGTATATTTTTATATGCGGGAAATATTGAAAAAAATCGTTGTTTTTGTTTTGACTTGGGAGGCATGGCTAATCCTCAAAAAATACAAGCCAAAAATCGTCGCCGTGACGGGATCTGTCGGAAAGACTTCGACCAAGGACGCGATTGCTAAAGTTCTCGAGAAAAAATTCCGGGTCAGAGAAAGCAAGAAAAGCTATAATTCCGAACTCGGCGTACCGCTTGCGATAATTGGGGCGGAAAGTGGGTGGGACTCGATTTACAAATGGTCTGTCGCTTTTTGGCGGGGAATTGAGACAATTATAAAAAGAGAAAACTATCCGGAGATCTTGGTTTTGGAGATAGGCGCGGATCGGCCGGGTGATATAAAAAAAATCAGGACTTGGGTTCGGCCGGACGTCGCGGTTTTAACAGCGCTCGCGGAAATTCCGGTACATGTGGAATTTTTTTCCAGTCCGGAGGAAGTATTTAACGAGAAAGCGGAATTAGTCAAAGGGCTCGGCGAAAATGCCACAGTTATTTTAAATTTCGACGACTTGAAGATAATGGAGATGTCCCAAAAAACCGGATGTACGATATTAACGTATGGGTTTTCCGAGGGCGCTGATTTCGAAGCGCGGGATTACGAAATATTTTCCAGAAAAGAAGATTTCGGAACGATTCCGGAGGGCATTGAATTTAAGGTGAAAAATAAAAAAGAAGAATTTCCTGTAAAAATATTAAACGCTTTCGGCTCGCATAACGTTTATCCCGCTCTTGCCGCGATCGCAGTCGGATCCGTATTCGGAATAAAATTGGAGGATGCCTCCGAAATGATTTCAATCTATTCTACTCCTCCGGGACGCATGAAGTTAATCCGCGGTTTAAAAAACACGCTGATTTTAGATGATTCTTATAACTCCTCGCCAAAAGCCCTCGAGGCCGCGCTTAAAGTTCTTGAAGAGATTAAACCGTTTTCTAAAGAAGGAAGAAAAATCGCGGTTTTAGGGGATATGCTCGAGCTTGGAAAACATACGATAACGGCTCATCGCGATTTGGGCAATTTGGCAGCCGACGTTTCGGATATTTTATGCACGGTCGGCGTTCGCGCAAAATTTTTTATGGAGGGTGCCATTAAAGCCGGTTTTAAAAAAAGGAGCATTTACACTTTCGAAACTTCTGAGCGGGCGGCCGAAGAGCTTGAGAAAATAATCAAACCAGGCGACATTATTTTGGTTAAGGGCTCGCAGGGGATGCGGATGGAGAAAATTGTAGAGCGGCTCATGGCCGAACCGGAGAAAAAAAAGGAGCTTTTGTGCAGGCAGGACGACGGCTGGGAAAATAGGTAAATAACGCTATAATATCTAAATGGCGAAAATTCGAGTTGCTGTTTTGCGCGGAGGGCCCTCCGCGGAATATGAAATATCTCTCATGACAGGGGAGAATGTTTTGAAATTTCTACCAAAAGATAAATATCAAGCGCACGATGTATTGATTTCAAAAGATGGAGTATGGCACATGGACGGGTTTCCCACTGACCCCGCCAAAATATTCCGGAGAGTGGACGCGGTTTTTAATGCTCTTCACGGGGAATACGGGGAGGACGGAATAGTTCAACAAATTTTAGAGGGACATAAAATTCCTTATACAGGATCTGGCATACTTGCATCCGCTATGGCTATGAAAAAAAACATTGCCAAGGATGTGTATAAAAATGCATGGTTGAAAACGCCCAGAGGAATCACCCTAAAAAAAACCGCTAATATAAAGGAATCCGTACGCGACATAAATGAAACCCTTTTCCCGCCGTGGATTATTAAGCCAGTGGGTCGCGGTTCCTCCGTCGGCGTTGCCATTGCGAAAACAGTTCCGGATATCGGTCCGGCGCTTGAAAAGGCTTTTTCATACGATAATGAGGCTCTCGCGGAAGAATTTATTTCTGGAAGGGAAACAACTTGCGGAGTTCTTGAAAATTTCCGAGGAAGTAAATATTACGCCCTGCCCGTGATCGAAATAATTCCTCCGGACGGATTTTTTTTCGATTATAAAGTCAAATATAATGGCGAGACAAAAGAGATTTGCCCGGCGCACCTTGATAGCAAAATTTCCGAGGAGATTCAGAATATGTCTATCGCGGCGCATAGTGCTTTGGGCCTGTGCCATTATTCACGATCGGATTTCATAGTATCAAAACGCGGTATATATATTTTAGAGACAAATACTCTTCCTGGGCTCACTTCCGAATCACTCTTGCCGAAAGCTTCAGAAGCAGTGGGCTTATCTTTCCCAAATCTATTAGACCATCTAGTGTCTTTGGCGCTTGAGAAATAAATGCTCCACATAGATAATTTTCTGAATTCAATAACAATGTACCGCCTTGTTCTCTACGGGCTTGCGGCTTTGGCATTTATCGCAATTATTTTCGGATTTCTCGGTATCTTGCCGTACGCGGGAAATTGGCTTCTGATCTCGGCGATAACTCTCCTCGCCGCTTGCTATTTTTTCAATTACATCTTCTCAAGATTATTTTCAGTTCCGGTAAACATCGAGTCGTCATTCATAACAGCTCTGATTCTTTTTTTAATCATGACACCACCATCCGCTATTTCAGATTTGAAAATTTTAGTACTCGCAGGAATTATCGCGATGGCGTCGAAATACTTTATCGCGCCCTTTCGGCGCCATATATTCAATCCGTCAGCGTTTGCGGCTACCGTTATTTTTCTTACTGGCCTCGGAGGTGCTGCTTGGTGGGTGGGGACTTTGACCATGTTTCCGGCCGTTTTAGTTATCGGACTTTTAGTTGTCCGAAAAATAAGAAGATTTGACCTTTTTCTCCCGTTTTTAGGCGCGGGCCTTTTCTCCACGATTTATTTTGGTATAATTAATAGTTCAAACGCGTCTACCCTTCTCTACCTGACCCTTATTTCTGGGCCGATTTTATTTTTCGGAACGATTATGCTGACCGAGCCTATCACGACGCCGCCTCGGCGCAATCTCCGTATTATATATGGGGTAACACTTGGAATCCTCTTTGGTTCTCAACTCCATTTCGGACCATTCTATCCAGCGCCGGAATTTATACTCGTCGCTGGAAACCTTTTTTCGTATTTCGTTGGATTTAAGAAAAAAATGATTCTTACGCTCAAAAGCAAAGATAAAATCGCAAAAGATATTTATGAATTTGTTTTTATGCCTGCCCGACCAATTTCCTTTGCGCCCGGACAGTATCTCGAGTGGACGCTCTCGCATGACAACCCCGACAGCCGTGGAGTGCGGCGGTATTTCACAATCGCTTCTTCACCGACGGAGCAGGCAATAAAACTCGGAATAAAATTAAACGAACCGCCATCCAGTTTTAAGAAAAAACTTTCGAAAATAGAAAATGGGGAGAGGGCGTTCGCTGGTCAGCTTGCCGGGGATTTCATCCTATCGCGAGATAAAAATAAGAAACTCGCATTTATCGCTGGGGGGATAGGGATCACACCCTACCGGAGCATGATTAAATATCTTATCGATACTAATGAACGAAGGGACATCGTGCTTTTTTATGCAGTAAGGGCAGAGGAGGAAATAGCATATCGATATTTATTTATTGAAGCCGAAGCGAAAATTGGTTTCCGAACCGAATATGTTATATCAAAAATTATCGATGCGGCGCTGATCGAAGACAAGTTACCGGATTGGCGAGAGAGGACGTTCTATATTTCCGGACCGGAAGCGATGGTGAGTGCTTTTAAAAAAATGCTCCGCGTTATGGGTGTTTCAAGAATGAATATCACTACGGATTATTTCCCCGGGTTTGCATAAAATAATAGCTGGGATATAATAATAGCTTATGAAAACATTAGGAATAATTGTCGTAATAATTATTATTGCTGGAGCCGGATGGTATTGGTATTCAACGCAATATCAAGCGCCTATCCCGGAGCCCACATCAACTGGAACGCCTACTCCAGTTCCTTCGCCAACTCCTTCATCTACCTCGAGTAGTGTTGGAGTAAAAGAAGTCGTTGTGGATATAACTGCCTCTGGATTTTCGCCGTCTGAAGTGCGAATTAAAGCGGGAGACACGGTGAAATTTATTAACAAAGATACCAAAAAGCGTTGGCCGGCTTCGGGCGCGCACCCAACGCATCTTCTCTGTCCTGGTTTTGACGCAAAGCCGGGGATCAATCCTGGGGAAAGTTATTCATTTACCTTCACTGAGGTAAAGACCTGCCCGACGCATGATCATCTGAACCCGACCCAGTTCGGGAAAATAATCGTCGAGTAAATCAAGTCACACTGCGAGATAGCTCTAGCCCGCTACTGGCGGATCGGGACTATTTTGTTTATACTAAATAACGTTTGGGCCCGTAGTTCAGTGGTAAAACGGCCGGTTTGCATCCGGCAAACGGGAGTCCGATTCT
>Ga0156305_132_pt1 | contig 40330 bp, 41 predicted proteins | sample RifCSPlowO2_12_FD_107953 | JGI IMG/M metagenome (GOLD analysis project Ga0156305, IMG submission 107953) | Candidatus Giovannonibacteria bacterium RIFCSPLOWO2_12_FULL_43_11c | reverse complement strand
ATTTTCTAATCTGGCCTTCGCGCTCTTTTGTTTCTTTTTTTGATTGTTCTAAGACTTCTTCAGATTTCTTTTTTGCTTCGTCTAATGTTTTTACGGCCTGGTCTTTAGCATCCAGGAGTATTTTTTTTACTTCTACTTCCAGAGAATTCTTCTTGTACTGCGCCATTACCTGGCGGAGTATGTAGCCTAAAACAATTCCCACAAGAACCGATACGAGCGCCACCAGCACCGGTGACGTTAAAATCATAGCATTTGCGATTTATTAAGATTAATTCCAAGTTAAATGGATATAAGTAATATATAAATGATAACAGACGCGGTAGAATAATACAATGGTCACGTTAATCATATTGGACGGCTTTGGAATAAGCGATGACCCAGAATCGACTTTTTGGGCCGCGGGACGGAAAAATTTCGAAGGTTTCGAAAAATTATACCCCTTTACCACGCTTCAGGCCTCTGGCATAGCCGTCGGGCTTTCTTGGGGGGAGGCTGGGAATTCAGAGGTTGGGCATCTGACTTTAGGCGCCGGGAAAACCATATACCACCATCTTCCGAGGATATCCGTATCCATACAAGACGGCTCATTTTTTGAAAACCCGGCGTTCAAGAGAGCTTTAAGGCAGGTAAAGAAAAACAACAGCGCTCTGCATCTAATAGGCCTTTTTTCATCGGGTTCGGTCCACGCTTACCCCGACCATCTTTACGCTCTTTTGGAATTTGCAAAGCGCGAAAAATTCGATAAGGTTTATCTCCATCTTTTCACGGACGGGCGCGACGCCTCCCCAAAAGAAGCAGGCAATTTTTTTGGATTTCTCGAAGAAAGAATCTCCAAATTATATCCATTCGCGCGAATGAGTTCGATTATCGGCAGGGATTTCTCAATGGATCGGGATGGGGACTGGGAGAAGATCGAAAAAACCTATAACCTTTTCACAAAAGGTGAGGGAAATAAATTCAAAGACCCAGTTAGCTATCTAGAAGACCAATATAAAAAAGGGATTACAGACGAATTTATCGAGACAGGATGGGACGGGGAAAACGAATCGAGGATTAAGGAAGGGGACGCGGCAATTTTTTTCAACTTCCGCGAAGATTCCGCCCGGGAGTTGACCCAGGCTTTTATTGAAGAAGGGTTTGATAAATTCCCGCGTGAGAAAATTTCTAATCTCGAATTCGTTACAATGACGGAATATGAAAAAAAATTATCGAGCTTGGCAGCTTTTTCTACGCCAAACGTTTCTCAGCCGCTTGCAAAGGTTCTTTCTGATAAGAATTTAAAACAATTTCATATCGCGGAAACAGATAAATACGCTCACGTTACCTATTTTTTCAATGGCGGGAATGAGACCCCATATCCAGAAGAGGACCACTTTTTGGTGGAATCTCTGCACGAATCTCATTATGATAAGTATCCCGAGATGCGCGCGGAGAAAATCGCGGACGAAGTCATTTCAAGAATAAAAAATTACGATTTCATCTTGGTCAATTTTGCGAACGCGGATATGGTTGGGCACACGGGAGATTTCGAGGCGACCGCGAAAGCGATTGAAATTTTGGATAGGGAAGTCGGAAGAATAGTTCAAGAGGTCTTAAAAAACGACGGTATTGCTATTATCACAGGAGATCACGGAAACGCGGAAGAGAAAAGATACCGCTTCACCGGGGAGAGAAAAACCAAGCACAGCGTAAACCCCGTGCCTTTTTTCCTGATTGGCAAAAAATTTGAGAGAAAAGAGTCCAGAGATAAATCCGAGATTTTAAAACAATATAGCAAAGTCGGCGGGGTCATCTCTGACGTCGCCCCGACGATTTTAGAGCTCATGGGAATCGAAAAGCCCGCCGACATGACGGGAGTGAGCCTTTTGGATGAGCTAATATAAAAACCCGGAAGTAAGAGAGGTCTTAGGCACAAGGCCATCATCCCCGTGAAGGGCCCTCAAAAGGAGGGATTGAGGGGACTCCTCCTACTTCCGACCTTCTATCTGGATTTCTTTTCTTTCTCCCCGTTTTTTCCTTTGATTATCTGATCCACTATTCCGTAGTTTTTGGCTTCAATAGCGTCCATGTAAAAATCCCGGTCGGTGTCCTTTTCTATTTTGGAAAGAGGCTGATTTGTGTGACGGGCCAATATTTTATTAATTTTTTCTCTTATATGAATAATATGGTCGGCAGTGATTTTTATATCTGCCGCTTGTCCCTCCGCCGCGCCGAACACTTGATGGATCATAATTTCCGAATTTGGAAGAGCGTAGCGCTTTCCCGGAGCGCCCGAGGCCATTAAAACTGCTGCTGCCGAGGCGGCAAAGCCTACGCAGATAGTTGAAACGTCCGGTTTGACGTATTGCATCGCGTCATAGATCGCAAGAGCAGACGTTACCGATCCCCCCGGGGAATTTATATATAAACTTATATCTTTTTTTGGATCTTCATGCTGTAGAAACAAAAGCTGGGCGATTACAGTATTGGCAACCGGGTCATTGATTGCCCCACCCAAGAAAACAATCCGCTCTTTGAGCAATCTCGAGTAAATATCATACGCCCTCTCGCCGAAACTAGTTTTTTCGATAACTGTCGGAATCAAAACTTGGTTGTATTCGTCGTTCATCCCGTTAGAAAAAGGTTAAATCGGCCTCCACGACTATAAAGGCGTGAATCTATAACATATATTAGTTTTCTAACGGGATTCATAGTCATAAAGTTACTCCCGCATTCAATATAAGTCAAGAAAGTTCTAATATATAGCTATGAATGAATCAATGCCTTTGCCAGACAATCACATAGAAGAACCCGCAAAAATTGAAAAAAGGGAAGCAGTAAAAATGCCAGAAGGAGCACTTTCAGAAATGAGAGAGTCGCTTATTGCCAGAAAATCGCAAGCAGCCGCTTCGTACGCGGGCCTATTCATGGAAGGAAAAATAACTTCGAAAGAAGCCGCTGAAGCAATTGAAAACATACCAGAGCGAAATAAATTAGTGGATCGCGCATTTAATTATCTTGAAAAAAGCGGAGTTGTTCAGCGTGCGTTGAATCCTGAGAAGAAGGGAGAATCTATTGTCGTCGATCTCGAAAAATTAGTAGCACTGAAGCAGGTTGATCTTCAGAAATTAGGACCAATATTTTTTCATTCTGCTTATGGGAAGAAAAATAAAGCCGATACACTTTTTGAAGTATTTGCCGGGAAAAAAGTACTTTCTCGCGAGCAACTTTCTGATAAGGATTATAAAGAAAAACCCCTCTTCTATATTCCGGAAAATCGAGAAGACGCGCTTTCCCCTGAAAAAATTAGAGATGCCGAATTTCAGACATTCATTTGGGATATTGTGAAAGCCAATTCTATACTAAGGGAACATCCCGTTAAAGAAGGAGAAGGTCTGAATTGGTTTGAAACAAAAATGGCTGCGGTTATTTATCATCCCTCGAGAGGTGAAGGTTATCGCGATCAAAAAGGAGATTTGTTAATTCGCGATGCAAAAACGAGAGATTTTCGTAAAATTTCAACCGAGACAATTAAGGATTATGGATTTGCTCCATCAACATTAATGAAGGGGCGCAATACGCGGTAGGCAATTCGGCACTTTTTTCCAAACCTTGTTTCTAAGGGGATACTTATGCCTGAAGATTTTGGCATGCAATCCGGGTACAGACATTCGGAAGAGATTCGCGCAAGTCGTACAAAAGTAACGCCGGATGGGATGGTTATGTTTAATGCAACGAGACATTACCTCGGCAGGAATTTTGTAGATAAGCCGATAAAAATATATAAATTAGCGGAAGATTTGGGAGGAGTTGCCAAAATATCTGAAGATGGTTCCGAAAATCTCACACATACTTTCAGAATTTTTAAAAGGGAAACTGCGCCAAAAAGATCTGGGAATGAGGGCTTGGCCATGAAAGGAGCAACTCAAGTCGCAGCCTTTTCTCCTGAACAAGTCTCGTATCCTAGAAGAGCTGACGAAACGGAGGATGAATATAAATTAAGAGTTGATTCAGTATTGGGTTTTAATTTTATGCTGAAATTATCGAACGACCTCTCATTAAAAGATGTCTCTCTGCATAAGGAAGATATAAGAGAACAATTTGTCATTTCAAAATCGGCACATTTCTTGTCGGAGAAAAAGATGTACGAAAGATTTCTCAAATTCGCTGAAAGATTTGGAGAGGAAGGGGTGCGTACATTCTTTACTGCGGAATATGATGACAATAGCGGAGAAAAAATTCTTGCGCTAGCTGAAAAACTTGGCGAATCTGATTTAGATTCTCTATTTCATTCTTATTCAAATATCGTTGATTCCTCACGCGGTATTGAAACTCTGCTTCGGGAAAGGGCTCTTAAAAATATAGAAATTGATGATGAGTTAAAAGAGCGTTTTCCTGTGGAAGTTTCAGAAGCAATTTTAAGAAGAAGTAAAGATGTGCTTATGTCGGCATATTCAATAGCCGTAGAAAAAAAGAAAGAACTCGAGATTAGGGATGTAATTAATTCCTTAGAAGGGCTCGATACTCTGCTCGGCGTTTTTAGAAGTTTGGAAGATACAAATACACAATACCGTATTACAAAAAAAGAACTTCGAGGAGAGGGAACTAATGTCTTTACTGCCGAGAATAAACAAACTGGACGACAGTATGAATTGAAAGTTTTTGCGAGGCCAAAGAGCGAGACTGGAAAACAAGCCAGAATAAATATTGAGCTTAATTTCGATACAGTGAAAGCAGATGAAAAACTTCGCCAGGCTTTCCGCCACCAAATAATTAGAAAAGTAGGGGGAAGAGAAAGGCAATCTCTCCATCATTCTCTGCGCATCGGCATTGACAGAGATACGTTTTATGATCCTCCTCGTGTTTCTTTGGATTTGGGAAGAGGGCCTATGAAAAAAGATGAATTAACTCGCGAAGGCGATATCTTGGGAAGAACACTTCAATTGAGCACAGAAATTGGCCACCATAATCCAAAATCATTTGACGAGCGTTTTGCTAAGGAAGACGTATTTGAGAAAATTGCTGGAACATTCAAAGAGTATCTTGAATCAAAGAGCTATTGATTGCACTAGAGTGTATTCCAAATTTTCTCAAAAATTTCCCGTAAAGTATCTGCGGTTGCTTTGTTTTCGATTATTGTGCCGACTATATGATTTTCGAATGATATAATAGCTACTTTATTGTCATAGATATCAATCTCGGCCGGGATTTGTAAATTTTCCCATTGTTTTCTTTCTCTTTTAAGTGCCATATCTTCTTTTTTCTTTTCATCGGTCTGACTTGTCGGAGAGATAATTCTAGTTTTTATTTCGTGCTCTGCTCTTATTTTCCCATAATTTTGGAAGAATTTGATCCCCATCGTTTTATCATCGAGATGTGACCTGAAAACTAGAACTTCTTTTGACGGATTTGAGATAATCGTGTTTTCATAGATCTTCTTAATTCCCTCTTTGCCCTCGAAATAATGAACCGCGGGCTTCGAGTAGTTAAGCGTATATTTCGAAGTCATCTCGGGCATAAGATCGTTTGCGAGTTTTTTACGCGCTTCGAGCTCGTCTTCGGATTTCGCGAGAAAGTACTTGATCTGCGAAGGGTGCGTTACTCGGAACTCGACCACCTTATTTTTCTTGAATTCTTCGGCTAATCCTTTAAATACGAGCCCCCGAAGGACGTTATAGAGATTTCCCCTTTTAATAGGGAGCTTCTTTATCATTTGGCCCACGGAGCTTTCGCCGTTTTCGAGGAGGTAGCTATAGGCGACGGCCTCCCCCTCGGATAGGCCAAGCTTCTTGAGTGTTTCTTCGTTCATATATATAGCATATAAAATCTGTCAAAGTTTGCAAGTTGTCACGGTGGATTGACAAAAATATACTATACTAAATCCTTATTTCATAAGGAGTTTATGTATAATTAGACATTATAATTGACATAAAATCAAAAAGATGGTATGCTGTTTATATCAAGGTGGGAAGAGGGATTCAGAGGCCAAAACTTCTCAATCCCCCTCTCCAACTCTAGAGGAGAGATCAGATAGAAATTAAAAAATAGTTCTTTCATTAAATAAGGAGGTAAGGTTCAAAACTTTGGATTCTTTTGTGCGATTGCCACGAAGTAGTCGCCTAGAGGAGAGAGTACAAAGCGAATCTTAAATGTAAATGAGTGACCCCTGCGTGAGCAGGGATGAGGAGAGAATCGAATACCTAGTTCTCTATTCATCCCGGCTCATAAACGAGTCGAAGTGTTCTTTGAGAAAAATTAAAGCTTGAGTAGTTGTAATTCGATTATTTTCCTGAAGTCACGAATATTCCGTGTGACGAGTGTTGAATCCATCAACATAGCAGTCGCCGCAATAATACTATCCCCGAGTTCCAGATGATATTTTCTGCGAATGCGGGCAGAAGTATCCGCAATACGCGCATCTACTGGGATCATGACGAATTTGTCGAGAAGACGGAGAATTTTTTCTTCTTCGCCCTCGCGCATAACCGGAGCGGCCAAAAGCTCTATTCGGGTTATCGCGGATATACATAGTTTGCTCCCGCCCATCAGCCATTCGTTTAAAGATTTAGTGACGCCAACATCATCCTTGAGATGGTATATCAGGATATTGGAATCAATGACAAAAGACTGCATATCTTCTATTCCCGCTGGCGAAGCGTTGCGTACGATTTTCGAGCAGCGCGCTGATAGGATATTGGGCCTATCTTGCGGCCACGCCAAAGCCCCGCCGTCTCCTCTAGAATTTTTTTAGTTTCTTCAGGACGAACGCCCAGCAAAAGTTGCGTATTTCGTTTTTTGGCCAATGTTTGATCCATATCTCTTATGATAGTTGAGTCTTGCCAAAAATCAAGTAGGTCGAGACGAGGTTAGAAGCAAAAACTTGTAATCTCATCTCGGCTCACTGCGTCCTTCCGAAGCTTTATGCGGAGGAGAAAGTGAGCTGGAAGTTCTTTAAGTTAAGAAAAGGGCAATGCGGAAATACGGCACCCGCAAAGCTCTAGAAGAATAATTCCTGCAAAGGAACGGTTTAGTTTGTAGCCGTCTCGTTGGCATCCGCACAGCGGAAATTCAAAACCGACGAGAGGAGAAAAAGATGGATTTCTTTTTGTTCGATCCGCGTCCGGGGAAAGAAAACCCGGCGGTGGATGTGGGTATTGAGGTGACCGTCCCGGCACTAAAAGGACTGTGCGAGGTGGATATCGATCCGCAGCATGGGTCAAATGGCAAACCTGTTCCGGCCGCGTGCGCGGTAGTGCACGAGAGGTTGGAATCAGAGGATCCGGGGCTTGTCCTCGCGAAGACAGTGGGGACAGTACGGCTCGACGCGGATAGCCTCACAGCATTCGCGTTGCTCGAGAAAGGAATTTTCGGAGTTGACCCATTTCTTGTGGTGTCGATTTCGAGAATTGACGGACTCGGACCCAACGCTGGAGAAATGCCGCGCGAGCACAGCGAAGTGTTCTCGGCGTTGTCCCGACTGGCGCTTGCTGACAAGCGCCCGCTTGCAGAGAAAATCCTGCTCGCTTCCGAGATTTTGAGAGGCGGCGGGAAAGAGTTCATCTACCAGGCACTGGCTGAGCGAGCAGAGCAGAAGAAACAACTTCTCGCGACCGCCAGAGTCGATCGCCACGAGTCCTTCGTGGTGGTTGAGGCAACGTTGCCCGGTGTGTTTGACTACGAAGCGTTTGAGACAGACGTTATCGTAGCGATCAACCCGGCTTTCCGTTTTCAGAACGGAGAGCCCCATCGGAAAGTTTCGATAGCTCGTAGGTCAGAGCACATTCCCTTCCCCATCAGAGAAGTGCTCGAAGATCTTCAGGAAATAGAACCGGGATGGGGTGGTGGAGCCAACATTATCGGCTCGCCACAGGGAGAGGAGTGTGTGGTTTTCACGGAGACAATTATCAAAATTGTCACTGACCATGTGCGATGCACCTGTGGATGGCTTGACCAAAGCCACTACTGTTACGCCGGAGTTTTCCCCGACGATGAGTGTATCACTCACGTTGGAGGACCGGTCACTCCGCCACCGATCGGACAGCAAGGGCTAAATTGGGCAGACATCGAGGCCTGCCCAAACTGCTACAAATATGCTCCTCGTTGTAAGAAGTAAGGAGCAACAGGGGTTTCTAGTGACCTGCAAGCATTTCTAAACTTTCTCTCCATTGAGATGAAAGTGATCACTAGCTGTAGTTCTTTGAAGGCCACCGACTTGGCCAGAAAGATTTGAGCAATCAAATCATGTCTTCACTCAAAAAGTTTGAGGGAAGGTTTGCAAAAACTTTCCCTCCTACAACCGAGTTTGCGAATAATTGTGTTCGTAAGTTCAGAGTAGGAAAGTTATTTAAAAAAATGGGCAAGGAGATGAAATGGGAAAGCAAACTATCAGCGGGACATTCATCGTAAGGTTAGTAACGGAAACGTTACTTGAAAAAAGGGGATTGCCAACCGACCGGTCCAACTGCTTAACGCTTAAACAGTTGGAATATGTGGGGAGGAAACGGAAGATTCCTTCCACAACAGCCAAGAAACATGCTTCTACTTGCATGCTTTGCAGGGATGAAGTGAAAACGATTCTTAAAGAACCGCCTACGGAGTTTTCAGTGAAGAAGCTGAAGACGGAATTGAAAGAGGCGGAGGAGGAAGAGGCGTGGAAGAAAATAATGGGGCTTGCTATTGCTGATGCGGTTGAGCGAAGGGTTGCTTGCCGCACAAAAGCCGAGCTAAGGGCGTTTGCTAAAAATGGGTCGGCTAAAAATGATCCCTCCCTACCGCGCCACCTCGCAATTTGTCACTACTGCCGTGACGAGCTTCGCGAGGAAAGGGAAAAGCTCCCAAAGCTCATAAAATAGGCAGGCGACATACCGATGTCGTAAAACTCGGAATCCTGCTCGGTGCCGGCAGAAGTCGCAAGACTTGAAACGGCGCAAGCGATGAGGTCATCGCGATTCCATCGAAGTTCATCAAAAAAAGAATGTAAGATGGAAAATGTTCTTTATAGTCACTCGAATTTTGGGGGAAGAAAGCTTTGCTTTCTTCCCCCACTCGATTGGGTTCATAAAATTTTGTGAGCCCTGAGAGTAAAAATCTTTAGCCCTTATAGGGCCGCGGAGTCAGAGTTAAATCTCTCTCCTCGCTGGCTCCCGGCCCTGTGGCGGATATATTAAGAAATTAATTATTGGAACTTATTTTTTGGAAGTTTTGATTGTTTGACGATGGCAAGAAAAGTCCCAACTGGTATAGGCCTTGTTCTATTATGAAAAGGCACCGGCACTATGTTGCCGGTTTCTGCATTTTTCCAAATCATATGGCTGCCTTTTTGACGGGACAGCACAAAACCGTTTTCTTTTAGAATTCTTGCGATACGCTTTGCGTTAAGCGGACGCATTATCGAACAGAGACTTCGATCTCGTCTATGATTGGACGCGAACTTCGTTTGGGCACGGCTAGTTTTTGCGAGTTCAATTCTTCAATCCAAAGTTCCAATACTTCAGCTCCCATTTGTTTAGCCTCTTCAAAAGTCTTTCCAAAAGTTAGACAGCCTGGAAAATCAGGGAAAGAAACATTATACCCTCCTTCGATAGCCGGCTCAAAAACTGCAAAATATGAGTTTATCTTATCAAATTTGCGGGACATGTCTTTATTTTAGATTGACTAACTATATAGGTCAATATTTTCTTATAGTTAAAAACTCCACGGGGACTAAAACCCTTTATTTTTCGGAAGGCTGAGGAAGCTGTGGACGCGCAAGCATTCAACCGGTTAAAGGAGCAGTTTGATGCGCTCAAAACAGACGTCCGCACTCTTGAGGAATATCTCGAGAAAGATCCCAGATTTCTGTTGAGTATGATGGATCGAGATCTCAATGCTACGGAGCGAGGGAGGGATGCGAGAGGGAGCTTCACGGATTATTTCATCCCCACTGCTGTCGAGGCAATCAGGATCGATGCAAAAAAGTCAGAAGTCAACGTCCGCATAAACAGGGTTATCGCCCTTGCAATACAGGGAAAGTATCTTAGCGGATACGCGGCCCAGCTCACGGAGAAGGGCGGGCCTGATGCGATCAGGGCTTATGCCGACGAATCTTTGAAAGCAAAGTAGCGCAGCCGTTTAAACAGGAAAGGAGGAGAGAAGGTCTTAAACTTTCTCTCCTCCTTTCCTAAACTTAGTCTTTATTATGAAGGCTATTTTTTTTATTTTATTTAGAGAAACCGGACGAGAAGCAACGCCACAATATTTACGATTTTGATCATGGGGTTAATCGCTGGGCCGGCTGTGTCTTTATACGGATCGCCGACAGTATCGCCTGTGACGGCGGCCTGGTGCGCGGGAGATTTTTTCCCTCCGTAATTTCCTTCTTCAATATATTTCTTGGCATTATCCCACGCGGCTCCTCCGGAGGTCATGGCAATAGCTTGGAAAAGACCAGTGACGATTACCCCTATTAGAAGTCCTCCGAGCGCTTTTGGGCCGAAGACAAATGCGACAAAAATTGTTACCGCGATTGGCAGTATCGCGGGCAAGATCATTTCTCTTAAAGCGGCTTTTGTTACGATATCAACTGCTGCCGCGTAGTCCGGCTTATCGATCCCTTCCATAATTTTCTTCTCTCGAAATTGCCTTCTAATTTCCTCAACAATTGATCCCGCGGCTTTGCCGACCGCAAGCATAGATAGAGAGGCGAAGATATATGGAAGAATCCCACCGATGAATATTCCTAAAATTACTAGAGGATCCTGAAGTTCAAAAACAGTTTTTTTGCCGAGAGCTTCCATTTCTGAAACATACGCGCCGAAAAGGACGAGTGCGGCGAGACCGGCGGAGCCGATTGCATATCCTTTGGTGATCGCTTTCGTTGTGTTGCCGACGGCGTCGAGCGCGTCCGTGATATCACGCACCTCTGGAGGAAGCCCCGCCATCTCGGAAATTCCGCCAGCGTTGTCCGTAATCGGTCCAAATGAATCAATCGCGACGATTATCCCGGCCAAAGAAAGCATTGATGTTGCCGCGATTGCGATTCCGTAGAGGCCGAAAAGTTGGAAGGAAAAATAACTTCCAAGGGCGATCGCCGCGATAGGAAGCGCTACCGCTTCCATTGATACTGCGAGCCCCATTATGATATTCGTCCCGTGCCCGGAGGTGGAAGCTTTTGCGATAGCGCGAACCGGCCTGAATTTTTTCGAAGTGTAGTATTCAGTGAAGACGACCATTAAAATTGTGACGAGTATCCCGATGAAAGCGCAAGAATAGAGATCCCAGGGACCTTCAGCTCCGAATAGGGGCGCGAAATATTTTGTAATCGGCCAGAAAAGCGCAAGCGATATGGCCGCACTCGCGATGAGCCCGCGGTAAAGCCCAGGCATTATGTTTTCTTTTTTCTCGGCTTTGACGAAAAACGAACCGATAATTGAAGCCAAAATCGCGCCCGCACCCAAGGTTAAGGGATAAAATATTGCGGCCTCGTTATTTCCAGGGAAGAGAAGAGTTCCGAGAAGGATTGTCGAGATTAACGTTACGGCGTAGGTTTCAAAAAGATCTGCGGCCATGCCAGCGCAATCCCCGACGTTGTCCCCGACCAAATCCGCGATAACCGCTGGGTTGCGTGGATCGTCTTCAGGGATTCCCGCTTCAACTTTCCCGACTAAATCAGCCCCAACATCCGCCCCCTTCGTATAAATTCCTCCGCCCAGTCTCGCGAAGACGGAGATGAGAGACCCTCCAAATCCGAGCGAAAGAAGTCCGGGCAGATCTTTGGTAATAAGCCAGAAAAGGCTTATTACCAATAAGCCGAGCGATACGACGAGAAATCCGGTTACAGAACCTCCGAGATAGGCGAGGGAAAACGCGGGAGCAAGCCCTTTTTTTGCGGCCTCGGCGACTTTGACGTTGGATTTAACCGCGGTCATCATTCCCAAATATCCTGCAAGAGCCGATGCGGCTCCGCCAACCAAAAACCCGATCGCGGATATGAAATCAATAAAGAAATAAAGCAAAATAGCTATTAGCAAAGCGACAATCCCGACAACTTTATATTGTCTCTTGATGAAAGCCCGCGATCCTTCCTCGATAGCGCGCGAGATTTCTTCCATCTTCTGATCTCCCGACGGGGATTTTTTTATTTTGAGCCAGGCCCAAAGAGAAAAGAGTATCCCGATAATACTGACTCCTGATAAATAAAGCGGAAAATTATTCATGTTTTTGTATTTCCTCACCTTCTTCGGATACGGAGGCGACTGTTTCTCCGGTGCGCGAGCGAATGTCGATTTTATATCCGGTAAGTTTCGCCGCAAGTCTGACGTTCTGTCCAGCTTTGCCTATGGCCAAAGAAAGCTGGTCTTCGGCAACTTTAACCTGCGCCTCTTTTCTTTCGGGGTTAATATCTACTTCGAGAACTTTCGCGGGCGATAGAGATTTTGCTATAAATTCTTCCAGGTTCTTCCTCCATTCTATGATATCTATTTTTTCTCCTCCAAGCTCCGAGATGACTGTTCCGACGCGAATTCCTTTCTGTCCCACGAGCGAACCGACGGGGTCCACCCCGTCTTCCTTGGAACTTACGGCGATCTTCGTTCTAAGCCCAGCTTCTCTTGCTATCGCGCGGACTTCCACGATACCAGTATGTATTTCGGGAACCTCGGTTTTAAAAAGTTCTGCCACGAATTTTGGATGCGAGCGTGAAAGGTAAAGGCCTGGACCGCGCGGATTTTTTTCCGCTAGGAGCAGATAAGCTTTTATTCGTTCGCCAATCCTGTATCTCTCTCCGCGAACTTGTTCTTCTTTTGGGAGAAGAGCTGTCGCTCTGCCCAAATCCAGGAAAACATTCTTACCTTCAATTCTCTGCACTATTCCGGATACAATTTCCCCTTGTTTTGAGGCATATTCCGTGTAAATGGATTCTCTCTCCGCTTCGCGGATGCGCTGGATAATCACTTGTTTCGCCGTTTGCGCCGCGATTCTTCCATATTCCTCTTTAGTTTCGAGAGGGAAAATAAGTTCTTCGCTGGCATTTACGTCGGCTTTTATTTTTTTTGCTTCCTCGATCATAATATGGCGCTCCGGATTGAACCTGACTTTTTTAATTTCTCCTTCAACTTCTTCCAGTTCATCTTCCTTGCCCGCCTGAATGTCGCCTTCCACCTCACTTTCGGCGGGTTTCAGCATGCTCTCGTCCACAACGATTTTTACTTGATAGAACTCGGCTTTGCCTTTGGTCGAATTGAATTTAGCCTTGATTATTTGCCCCCTTTTGCCGTAATCCTTTTTATACGCGGCGGCCAAGGCCATCTCTATGGTTTCTAGGATTTTTTCCCTGGAGATCCCTCGCTCCGTAAGGACTTCCTCCAGTGCGCTTTGAAAGTTTTTTAAATCTAATGACATATAATCTAATGGAATAAATAAAGTCCGCTTCGAGAACGGACTATTATCAGTATAGCAAGGATATTAAAAATACACAAGGGAATAGACAATTTTACCCTATAATGTATTTAATATGAAAAAAAGGGGATTTTTCGAGGCCTTGAACGTGATTGACCGTTGCCGGGAGCTACATGTCGGGTTGTTTCAGTGCCCGCATTTCCTATTTGTATTAATGGGTGTTGTAATTTCAATCGCAATCGTAACGACCCATATCGTCGCGAGTTATTACGCGGAGCCTGAAACCGTAGTCTCGATAATATTTATTGTTACTGTCTTTTTGTTGGTTGTTGGCAATGCCGTTGTGCGCGCTTTTGAAAAAGTGGCCGAAGCTTCCCAGCTAAAATCAGAATTTGTAGCTATTATATCCCACGACCTTAGAAATCCACTTTCTTCCATAAAATGGCAACTCGACGCTATTTTTGAAAAGGCAGAGGTTTCCGCGGACGAATATAAAAATTCTCTTAAAATAGTGAATCACGCGAATGAAAAAATGATCAGTTTGATAAACGACCTTTTGGACGTAAATCGCATAGAGGATAGAAAATTTCAGCTTTCTCTTGAGATTTTTTCTTTGAATGATATGACGGGGGAACTTGCGAAGTTTTATGAGCCCATCGCCGCTGCATCAAATTTAAAATTTATGATTTTGACACCAAAATCGCAAGCTTGGGTTAAAGCAGATAAGACAAGAATAAAATCAGTTATTTCAAGATTTATAGACAATGCCATACGCTATTCGACATCTTCCGGGGAGATAACAATTACTATAGAAGACGCCGATTTTTATGTCCGCTGGACGATAACTGATCAGGGCGCTGGAATACCGGTCGAAGAGGTAAAAAATATTTTTTCAAAGTTTTTCAGAGCTTCCAATATTTTGCGTTACCAAACCGAGGGCCTGGGGGTTGGGTTATATCTTTCTAAATACATTATCGAAGCGTCCGGAGGAACAGTCGGCTTCAGGACACTCGAGGGGCATGGGTCAACTTTTTATTTCTCCCTCCCTAAATCAAAAGCTTAATATTATAAGCAATGGCAAAAAAAGTTTTAATTATTGAGGACGATACGCTCCTTGCCGAGAATCTTTCCAACACCATAAAGGCCGGTGGCATAGAAGTTCTAGTTTGCCACGATGGCGAGGCGGGTTTTCGGCAGGCTGAAGAAAAAAAGCCTGATCTGATTTTACTTGACCTTGTTTTGCCGAAAAAACACGGCTTTAAAATTATGGAAGATTTACAGAAAAATCCGGAATTGAAATCTATCCCGGTCATCGTTCTAACTAATTTGGAAAGTCCGCACGATATCGAAAAGGCTTCTTCATTCGGCATTAAAGCTTATTTAGTTAAGGCGAATTACTCTCTCCTCGAGATTCTAAAAAAAGTAAAAGAGGTTCTTGAAGGATAACGTTTTTTATGAAGCTAGAAACAAAAAGACTCAAGTCTTTTTTGCTTGACGCCGGCCTTATTGATGAAAAGACTTTAGCGGGAGCAGAAAAAAAAGTTACCAAGGGCAAGGATTTGTCCGATATTTTGGTGACCGAGGGGAAAATTAGCGAGGATGATTTGGCAAGAATGCAAGGCTATATTTTAGGCCTACCTTTTGTTAATTTGGAAAATGAAAAAATTCCAGAAGATATTTTGAGGATAATCCCCGAACCGATCGCGAGAACGCATAACATCATCGCTTATAAAAAGACAGGCAATAATCTGGAAGTTGCGATGCTCGACCCGCAGGATCTCGAAACTATTGAATTTATAAAGAAAACCTCGAACTTAAAAATTTTGTCGCGCCTTACGTCAAAAAAGTCAATAAAAAACGCACTCTCACAATATAGAAGATCTCTTGAAGCTGAATTCGGCGACATAATAAAAAAGGACAGCAAAGACGTAATTTTATCCACGCCGATTACGGCCGTCCCCGCAGGGGGCGAGGGAGATACGCCGGAGGATTTGGAGAAAACTGCTCAAGAGTTGCCGATAGTCCGGATAGTCGACACGCTTCTACAGCACGCGATAGTCGAGAGGGCGTCCGATATACATATTGAGCCCCTAGAAAAGGAAGTAATTGTCAGATACCGGATTGACGGAATTTTAAGGGACGCTATGGTTTTGCCAAAACAAGTAGCGATGGGAATAATTGCCAGAATAAAAGTTCTTTCGAGTTTAAAGCTAGATGAGCATAGATTGCCTCAAGACGGGAGATTTAAGATTGAATCAAATGAATACAAAATTTCTTTCAGGGTTTCTATTCTTCCAGTTTCCGAAGGAGAAAAGGCGGTTATGCGCCTTTTGATTGAAAATTCAAAAAGTTTTACCTTGGAGACTCTCGGATTTTTCGGAGACGGCTTGGAAAAAATCCATAAAGCAATAAAAAAGCCCGTGGGTATGCTTCTCGCGACCGGGCCGACGGGTTCAGGGAAAACCACCACTCTCTACACAATTTTAGATATCCTAAATACTCCGGAGGTTAATATTTCTACGATTGAAGATCCAATTGAATATCGTATGCCGAGAGTGAACCAAACCCAAGTCAGGCCGGACATCGGCTTTACCTTCGCGGATGGTTTACGCTCGCTTGTCCGGCAGGACCCGGACATAATAATGGTTGGAGAAATCCGCGACAATGAAACAGCGTCTTTGGCGATTAACGCGTCACTTACAGGACACTTGGTCGTATCAACTCTGCATACAAATTCCGCCGCCGGCGCGCTACCGAGGCTTTTGGATATGAAAGTCGAGCCGTTTCTGATCGCCTCGACGGTGAATGTGATAATCGGGCAGAGGCTTGTTCGCAGGCTTTGGAAATCCAAAAAACCGTATAAGCTTACGAAAAGTGGAATCGAAGAATTAAGAAAAGAAGTCGATTTAGACAGAGTTTTAGAAGCAATGAAAAAAAATAATATCGTCAAAAAGGAGGCCGATTGGGCAACAATTGATTTTTATAAACCGGAGCCAGCCGCGGAATCTTTGGACGGATATCACGACCGGATCGGCATACACGAAGTGCTCGAAGTAACCGAGAGCATAAAACAAATGATAATTTCAAATGCGACTTCAGATGCGATCGAAAAACGCGCGAAAGAAGAAGGAATGATGACTATGCTCGAAGACGGAATTATAAAAGCCGTGCAAGGGATTACGACAATTGAAGAAATCCTGCGCGTAACGACGGAATAAAAACATGCCTGTATTTACTTACGCGGCAAAGAATATGGCGGGCGAGGAGCAAAAGGGCTCGCGGGAAGCGAAGGATAAATTCGAGCTCGCTAAAACTTTGCGCGGGGAAGGATACACATTGATAAGCGCGGAGGAGAAAAGAGAGGCGAAAAATATTTTCTCAATTAATTTTTTCTCGCACATTTCAGTGGCGGAGCGGATGCTTTTTGCAAGAAATCTTTCTGTGATGGTCGCGGCTGGGCTACCGCTGGCAAGAAGCCTTGAAATTTTGTCGCACGAATCAAGAAACGCGAAGTTCAGCAACGTACTTTTATCTGTCGCCGCTTCCATAAGCAGGGGAGCCAATTTTTCCCAGTCTTTGAAAGAATTTCCCAATATATTTTCTTCCCTTTTTGTCGCCATGGTATCGGCCGGGGAGAAAACCGGAAAATTAGAGGAGGCATTGAAGCTTATAGCCTTCCAGCTTAAGCGAGAATATGACTTAAGAAGGAAAATTAGGGGGGCGATGATTTATCCCTCCGTGATAATTTTCGCCATGATCGCGATTGCCGCTCTGATGCTGGTATTTGTAGTCCCGACGCTGATCAGCACTTTCAAAGATTTGAATATCGAGCTCCCGCTTTTGACGAGGATTGTCATAGGGATAAGCGATTTTCTGGTAAATAATCTAATCTTGGGATTATTGATGATTCTGATTTTTATTTTTGGAATTTATTTTGCCGCCAAAAGTAATCGCGGGCATGATTTTATAGACGCAGTCTTGCTGAAAGTACCTGTCATATCTGGGCTTGTCAAAAGGAATAACGCCGCCAGGACTTGCAGGACATTAGGATCTTTAATCGGAGCAGGAGTGGATATCTTGGACGCGCTTGAAATTACACAGAACGTCCTGCAAAACCATTACTATAAAACTATTTTGAAGGAGTCGCGCGGAATTGTCGAAAAAGGGGAGCCAATTTCAAAAACTTTCATTCAAAATTCTAAATATTATCCTTCGCTCGTAGGAGAGATGATGGCAATTGGGGAAGAGACGGGGAAACTTTCCGAAATGCTTCACAGGCTCGCTGTTTTTTACGAAAGCGAGGTCGGGCAGGCTACAAAAGATCTTTCAACAATAATCGAGCCCGCACTCATGGTAATAATCGGCGCTGTGGTCGGGCTTTTCGCGGTTTCGATGATCCAACCGCTATATAACATCGTCGGGGCATTTTGATTATGAATAAGGGACTTACTCTTTTGGAAATAATCGTAGCTCTCTCGATACTTTTTATCTTGGGTGCAATCGCTGTTTTGGCTTTTTCCAATTACAGTAAGAATTCTCTTCTTGGCGAAGCCAGGGCCAGAGTGATCTCAGAGCTAAATTATGCAAGGTCCGAAACGCTGGCTTCGGAAAATAAATCATCATGGGGGGTTCACTTCGAAACATCAAGAGTGGTTAGGTTTAAGGGGTCTTCTTATTCTTCGTCAGACACGTCAAATGTTCCAATAGACCTGCCTGCCGGAACGACAATAAGCTCCATTAATTTGGGCGGACAGACAGAAGTTATTTTTGAGAGACTGACCGGAAGAACTGGGAATATCGGGTCGATTAGAATCGAGCTCACCTCGAACTCTCAGGCGAGCACAACGATAAATATTTATGCCTCAGGACTTGCCGAATAAACGGGCCTGCCTGCGCAGGCCTGCCTGCGCAGGCAGGCAGGGATTCGGGATTTTGGAAATAGTCATTGCTTCCGCAATAATAGGGGGAACTCTTTTTGCGCTGGTGTCTATTTTTCTTCTGTCGCGGGACACCATCATATTTTCTACGCAAAAGCTTCAAGCTTCCTATCTCGCTGAAGAAGGGCTCGAGGTGTTAAGATTCACGCGCGACTCGGGATGGTCCAGGAATATGGCATTGTTATCTCCAGGCGCCGATTATTACCTCATATTTTTGCCCGCGACTTCCGAGTGGATCGTAAGCTTTTCTGCCCAACCGCCGATCGAAGGCCTTTTTGAAAGAAGTTTTAAAGTCGAGAATGTATCAAGAGATGGTTCTTCTAATATCGAAACAACTTATAATGCCGCTAATAATGACCCAGGAACCAGAAAAGTTACAGTTAAAGTTGATTGGTCGTATAAAAATAAAAACCAATCAATCACAGCTGAAACATATTTAACGGACCTTTTTGCAAATTAAATGAAGAAAGGATTTACCCTTATTGAAATAATAATTTATGTAGCGCTTCTCGCAGCCATCGTATTGTCTGCGGTGGAGATTGTGCTTATTTCTGCCCGAAGCGTTTCGGAAATGAGGGTTGAGAGGAGAATTTTTACGGCCGGCGAAGGGGCTATGGAGACGATTTTGCGCGACATCCGGCAATCTACCGATATTGCCTTAGGGTCAAGCACTTTCGGGACAAATCCTGGAGCGCTGGCTCTTAGGATCCCGCAGGACCCCGGCAGCTCGACGATAATAACGAGGATATTTTCACTTTCGTCCGAGAGGCTCCAGAAAAACGATGACGGAGCGAGCGAGTTGCTTACGCCTCCCGAAGCCAGGATTACAAGTTTGATTTTCTGGAATTCCGCCACGACAACCTCCAGCTTGGTTTCGGTTAAGTTGACAATTGAATCCGGAGATCAAAAAAATTATAAGTCTCACGCATTTTATGGATCAGCGGTCCTCCGCGCAAAATATTGATTTAAGCAGGCCAAAGGAAGCCGGGCAGGCGTTTTTAGTCGTTATTTTATTTGTTCTTTTTTCTACGCTCGCATTGATCGGGATTATATCGACTTTTGCGTACCGCGGCATAAAAATATCGGAAATTGATTTCAAATCGAAGCGCTCATATTTTCTCGCTGAAGCCGGAATTGAGGACGCGCTTTATAGGGCGAAGCGCGGAAAATTTTTGCCGGCATCATATACGATTTCCCTATACGACGCGAATACGGCAATAACAGTTACCAATATCGCCGGAGGCAAGGAGATAGAAAGTGCTTCTAATATAAATAATGTCCATAGGATAATTAAATCTACTATTAAGCAGGGAACCGGGGTCAGTTTTTCTTATGCGGTTCAGGTTGGAAGAGGGGGGATCACTCTCGAAAATTCTTCGAAAATAATCGGCAGCGTTTATTCAAATGGAGATATATCGGGCAAAAATACAGCAGAAATTACGGGAGACGCTTTTGCGGCTTCAGATTCATCCATAACCGGAGATAACAGTTTCTTAGTGAGCGGTAACACTAGAGCCCATTTGATTAACGAAGTCACGGTGAGCAAAAGCGCTTCCTCAACTACTTCAATTTCAGACAGCACTATAGGCGTAAATGCGTATGCCAATTCAATTTCCTCAAGTTCAATCACGAAAGACGCTTACTATCTGACCTCAATTACCGGGAGCACAGTTGGGGGAGCGACTTATCCCGGATCAACGCCTCCATCAGATCTTCCGGAGGTGGATTTTCCGATAACCGACGAGCAAGTTACAAATTGGGAGAATGTTGCCGCCGCGGGCGGGGTTCATTCATCCCCATGCCCGTATGTTATAGATGACGGCACCGTAAACCTTGGACCAATCAAGATAAATTGTGATCTTACGATAGAAAATGATGCGATAATTAATATGAGAGGGCCAATATGGGTCAGTGGCAACTTCACAATGAAGAATACTGCGCAATTAAAACTGGATCCAAGTTACGGTGCAAATTCCGATGTCATAATCGCCGATAAGATTTCAAATAGAGCTACATCCGGAAAAATTTCGCTTGAAAATACGGTGCGGGTCCTTGGTTCTGGGTCCGCAGGCAGTTACATTGCCCTGATATCCGGCAATAATTCGGCGGAAACGGGAGGCATCGAAGTTGCGATTAGGCCAAAAAATAGCGTTGACGCTTCGATATATTACGCCAGGCACGGCCTAATTGAATTGGAAAATTCGGTTGCCTTAAAAGAAGTCACGGCCTATCAGCTTAATCTTAAAAACACAGCCACAGTTACTTATGAAAGCGGACTTGCCTCAACCCAATTTTCCGGCCCGACTGGGGGATTTGATATTATCTGGTGGCTAGAAGTGCCTTAAAATTTAAACTACTCTTAAAGAAGGATATGAAATTACCAGATTTAATAAGAATTTTTCCAGTGCCGGAATACATAGAGCCCCCAGTGCTCGGACTGGATATTTCCGACCGTTCGCTTAAATATGTTGAACTTGCATTAAAAAACGGCCACCTGGAGCTTGAAAAATTCGGATCCCGGATAATTCCAGACGGCTTTATCAAATCTGGGGAAATAGTTAATAAGAACGCGCTTGTAGAATATCTGAAATTAAATCTCGAGGAATTTAAGGGAAGGGAAATAGCTTTATCTCTTCCGGAGGAAAAAGTATTTGTGGGTTTGGTGACGCTTCCATTTATGCCCGAAGCTAATATACACGAAGTGCTTGAAGTTCAACTCGAAGAGCATATCCCTCTTTCCGCCACGGACGCCGTCTTTGATTTTGAGCTTATTCCTTCCTCGACTGATTCGAAAGACCACCTCGACGTTATTTTGGTGGCGCTTCCCAAAAAACTCGTCGAAGATTACAGCGATGTCGTTAAAGCCGTCGGGCTAAGGCCTTATGTTTTTGAAATGGAGACAGCGGCATTAGTCAGATCTATTTTACCGAAAGATGAAGAAGGAACAATTATGGTAATGGATTTCGGCCGCACCAGGACCAGCTTCGCCATAGTTTCCGGCGGCATGATAAGATTCACTTCCACCGTGAGCGTAGCCGGGGAATCATTGGACGCTTCGCTTGCGAAAGTTTTTAATATAGACTTATTTTCCGCGGAGCGGCTTAAGAAAGAAAGAGGATTTGTCCGAACTAAAGAAAACCAGGAAATTTTCAACGCTCTTTTGCCGGTCGTTTCCGCCATCAAAGAGGAAATTTTCAGGCATTTGATGTATTGGCAAAATCATGCGGAGCACGTTCACTATCCGAAGGGAGAAATATCGAGATTGTATCTTTGCGGAGGGGAATCCAATCTGACTGGCCTCTCGGAATATCTTTCATACGACCTTAAACTTCCAGTCCAAATCGCGAATCCCTGGGTAAATATTTCGTCGTTTGAAAAATATATCCCGGCCGTAACCGCGAACGAATCCTTGTCATATGCCACGGCATTGGGGCTCGCGCTTAGATCTTCAAAATCTTTATGATAAACCTCCTGCCTTACGAAGATAAAAAAGAAGTGGAACGAGAAGGACTCAGGAGGTTTCTGATCGTGGCAGTTTTTTCTCTCTCTTCAGTTTTTTTGGTGTGCATATTGCTTATGATGCCGGTCTATATTTTCAGCTATCAAGAAAGTTTGAACTTAAAGAGAGAGGAGGATTTATTGAAACAGGGGACGACTGCTGAGAAAATTACGGAGGTTACAAATGAAATTAAAAAAATAAATGCCGAATTATCCATCATTGAATCTTCCGCAAAAAGCGTGTCTAACCTCGAAATTTTTAAAAAAATATTGAGCTTGACTCCCGACGGGATTAAAATAAACAGTCTATCTTTTGCTGGGCAAGGAGTTCCCGGGCAGGGGAAGATGAGCCTTCAAGGCAGAGCTGGTACAAGAGAAAGTCTTTTGGGGTTCCAAAAAAATTTGAACGACTCAGATCTTTTCAAAAAGGTTGACTTTCCGATTTCCAATATCTTGAAGAAGAATGATATTGATTTTGTGATTAATCTAGACCTTAAATAATTATGATAATAAAGAATTCCAAATTATTATTGCCCGCATCCATAGTTTTTCTTATCGCATTGGTGCTCTGCTTGATTTTCTTGTATAAAATCATGGAAAGATTCTCTGGCGAATCTAGCGAAACAAGGGGACAGATCGCGATCTTCAACTCCCAGATTAAGGATCTAAGGGTTTTCGAAAATTATATCGCGGATACCGAGAACGAGAAGTTATTGTTGGAGAAAGCTTTTATAAACCGAGACGAATTAGTTATGTTCATCGAAGATTTGGAAAGGGTCGGAAGGGATGTCGGTGTTGATGTGCGGGTGGAGTCCGCCAATCTAGCGGCGAGCCCAAAGGACATCGGCCCATCGTTGCATCTCGAAGCTCGGGGCAATTTTTCCTCGGTATTTAAATATTCCATGCTGCTTGAAAATCTCCCTTATGAAATTGCTTTTGAGAAAATAGATATCGATAAAACTGGAGACGTGGACGCGCCGTGGCGAGGGGATTACATAATTAAGTTATTGAGTTATGAATTTTGATTTTTCCAAACTGAAGGCGTTTTTATTCAAATCCGGCCAAGCTAAGAGGAGCCTTTTTTTGGAACCGGAAAAGCTCTGGAAAAAATTCATATGGGTTTTGATATTTTTTGCCATGATCACTTTCGCGTTCAACGGATGGGTTTTCTACCGCTTCTATTTTAATGATTCAGAAGCCGCGGATTTGCCAGAAGCCGCGATCCTTAAAACCAAGAGTTTCAATAAAGCAATTGAAAGAATCGAAAAAAAGAAGGAAAAATTCAATGATTACAAAAATAACCTTATTATTGAAGATCCGTCGTAAATAAGATAGAATATTTTAACTTGACTGCCAACTTTTTGCTCCCCATAGTTCAACGGATAGAACGGCTCCCTTCTAAGGAGCAGATCGAGGTTCGATTCCTCGTGGGGAGACACTTTAGAAAAAGGCAAGCCAGAGATAGTCGCCTCGCTTCGCTCGGCGGCCATTTCGTATTGAATTTTGGGGGTAAAAATGAATTGGCGGTTTCGCAAAATATGGTTCGCGCCGATGTTTTTCAGATATGTTGTCATTTTTGGATAATCGTTTTAGGAAAGCAGATTTTCGGCTTGATTCAAGGATAAAACGAACTCACGAGCCGGTTCGAGCCACGACAAACCTTTTTGTTCGAAATCGGTAATTTTCTCTGCTAAGCGTATTTTCTCGGACATAAATTTTTCTTTTTTGGTGGCGTATTCTTGTTGAGTTAGCGCATTGTCTAAATACACGTCAAGCAGTTTTTGGAGTTTTGTTTCATTTTGAGCTAATTGGTTTTTCAAAATATCAACTTTGTCTTGGGCTTCTTGTTTTGCTTTCTCCTGCTCATTATCCAACGCCGCCAAAACTTTCTTGGTGTCGTGGCTCGACAAAGAAACTTTTTGAAGAAGTGTTTTGATTTGCGCGGCCAACTCATTTTCTTGGATATAATGTTTTTCTTGGCATACGCCTTTCTTTTTTGTACATCGGTAATAGGTGTAAATGCCACCGTTGCCCTTGGCGTATTGTGCCGTGATAGAACAGCCACATGAAGCACATTTCATTAAGCCAAGAAAAGAAAAGCGATGTTTCTTTACTTCCTGTACCCTGCCGCGCTTAGCCATAACTTCTTGGCACAAATCAAAAAGTTTCTTTGATACTAACGGCTCGTGCGTTCCCTCAAATATCTCTCCTCGGTACCGCATAAGTCCGAAATAGAATGGATTTTGTAAAATATGCTGAACATTGCTTACTGAAATTTCCTTGCCGAGATTTCCACGCAAACCATTTTCTTTGCACCAATTTGCGAGAGAAATGAATGTGTAGCTTCCGGTAGAATACATTTCAAAAAGTTTTCTGACTTTAGGTGCCTTTTCTTTATCAACATCAATTCCCCTTGTTTTGGCATTGTTCAAGTATCCCACTGGAGCCCAAGAAGGCCATACTCCATTTCGGATTTTTTGACGCAGCCCTCTTTTTACATTCTCTCGCAAATTGTCCACATAGTATTTGCTTTGGCCAAAAGCAATGTTCAGCATAAACAATCCTTGTGGTGTCGGTTCGCACCAAAAAGTTGGAAATTTGAGGGAACGAATTAAACCTTTATCTATCATGTGGATTATCTTCCCGCCATCAACGGAATTTCTCGCAAGGCGATCCGGGTGCCATGAGAGTATTCTCTCCGCCTTTCCTTTCTCCAAAAATGACAACATTTCTGCGAATTTGATTCGCCCGGGTTCTTTTGCGGTTTTCGCCTCTTGAAAAGAGGCGACAATTTCAAGTTTTTCTTTGGCGGCAAATTCTTGAAGCTCAACAAGTTGAGCTTCAATGGAGAGAATTTGTCTGTCATCATCTTCCGTTGATTTGCGAGCATAGATTACATAACGCATAGTTTTGTTGATTAAGATTGATTAAAAATTTTTCCGTCCCCCAAACGAAATCGCCAATTCGTTTTTGCCCCCAAAATTCAATACGAAATGGTTGCCGAGCGAAGCGAGGCGACTACCTCTGGCTTGCCTTTTTCTAAAGTGTCCAGTATTCTTGAAATAGTGCGAACCGTTTTCGCCACGCCACGGCGGGGCGAGGAAAGCCCCACGCGAAAAATCCGAAATGCGGCGCCTGCCCGCCGAAGCCTCGGCGCAGGCTGGGAGCCGCACCGATAAAAACCGCAAAAGAACACGGAGAAAAACATCGGCGTGAACCATGTTTTGAATTTGGGGGACGGAAAAATTTTTAATCATAAAGTTGAAAATTATTAACTAAATTGTAAGAATATGAATCAAAAAGGATTTGCAAACATAATCTTATTTGTAATATTGATTGGCCTTGTTGTAGGCATAGGCGGCTTTTTGTTTGTTTCAAAAAAATCATCCTTAAGTCCCGCGCCCAGTTCTAGCCGGACAGAGGGTAGTGAAAATTCGTTATCAAAAAAGTTAGCAACTTTGCCAAGCAACTTTCCTCCTGGTTCCCCTGGACGAGCCAGCGTAAATAGAATGGCTTTTACTCCTAACGGGAAGTCATTTGCGTATGTTGTTACAGAAAACGGAAAGTCATTAGTAATACGGGATGGGCAGAAGGGGAAAACATATGATGATGTTTCAGGTTTCTCCTTTGAACCTTTCAGTTCTGACGGGAAAAACTTTGCTTACGTCGCGTTAGAAAGAGGAAGGGGAGTTTTTCTCATACTTAATGGAGAGGAGCGCGGACCTTATGATGGAATCACTGGTTTTGCGTTTAGCCCAGACGGTCAACATCTTGCATATGGCGTACTGGAAAAAGATAAAAAGTTTTTAGTCGTTGACGGTACTAAGAAATACGATGAGAGCGGGTCAATAGTTGGTATCACGTGGAGTCCTAATGGAACGCAACTTGCGTATGTCAGCAACGGAGAATACGGCAAGCGCCGCGTAGTGGTTGACGGTCAACGAGGAAAAGAATACTACGATATCCTATCCAATATCACATTCAGCCCTGACGGTAAATCATTTGCTTATTGGGCGTGGTCGAAGTCAGGATCGGCGCCACTCAAAAAACTTTTAGTGGTGGACGGAGTAGAATACAGCGGGTCACATCCATTATATGGAAACCTTTTGTTTATTCCTCGAGGCGGCGGATTTTTGGCAATTAGTCCAGATGGTAAGCAACTTGGCTATGTGGGACAAGACCCATCCGACAAACTTGGCGTGTCATCGGCTGTAGTCAACGGCACCCCACATAAGGCATACCGTTGGGTTTCTAATTTAGTCTTCGGACCCACTGGGGAATTTGCTTTTGTCGCAAGTGAAGGCAGAGAAGACGGAGACCAAGTAATGCTTGTGGTAAATGATCGAGAGAGGAAGAAATATGATGGTATTTGGCAACCCACCTTTAGTCCTGACGGAGGGTCTATTTCCTACGGTGCGCGAATTGGCAAAGAACTCTGGTGGATAGTGGAAGCGGTAGAATAATCCACAAACTTTAACCACCAAAGAAAAACTTGAAATTGTTAGCGGTGCGGCTCCGCCGCGATTTCGGAATTTTGCGGGGGGCTTTCCTCGCCCCGCCGTGGCGGGGCGAAAACGGTTCGCACTATTTCAAGAATACTGGACAGGATATAGAGAAATCGCGCGCTTAGCTCAGTGGTAGAGCGACCCGTTTACACCGGGTAGGTCCGGGGTTCGATCCCTCGAGCGCGCACCAAATGCAAAAGGAAGACCTCACAAAAATTTTATTGGCCCTAGCCGCGCTGGCGGTTCTTTCGTTTTTGTCTGTTGATAAAAATAACAGCGATGGAAATTTCGTGGATGCTGGGAAAAAAGATGAAATTATCTCTAAAGAGCCGTCACTGGAATGGAAAGAGTTGACCCCGACCCCGGTCGGGGCTCCTTGGGCGCCTAGAGATTCACACGAAACATTTATCTTTCAGAATAAAATCTGGCTTATCGGGGGGCTTAACGGCAACGGGCTTGTCGACAAGAATCATTTCATCGCGTATTGGACCGCCCCGCATTTCAACGACATCTGGAATTCAGAAGACGGCGCAAATTGGACGAAGATAGAGAGCAAAAATATCTGGACGCCGAGGAGATCCATGTCGATTCTATTTTTTAAAGATAAATTGTGGATGTTTGGCGGATGGAGTAAGGCCGGAGGATATGTGAACGACATTTGGAATTCCGACGATGGAGTAAATTGGACAAGAGTTGAAACGAAAGCCGCGTTTCCCGCGAGAGAAGGGCAGAGCGCGGAAATTTTGGATGGGAAACTTTGGATGATGGGAGGGGTAAATTACGACAAGCGAAAAGTTTTTGACGATGTTTGGTATACGGAAGACGGAATTGATTGGGTTCTGGCAACCCCGACCGGGGTCGGGGCGCTTTGGGCCGGAAGATGGGATCACTCGCTTGCTGTCTACAAAGATAAATTTTACCTGATTGCTGGCATGGATTTGACTGGAAAATTATACAGTGATGTTTGGTCATCTTCTGACGGTATAAATTGGACGCTTGAAATCGATTCTCCGCCGTGGCAATCCAGGCAAGGGGCAAGCGCGATAAATTTTGAAGGAAAACTCTGGCTTTTGGGCAGGCTTGACGATTATGAATATGGAGGAACTAACGACGCTTGGTATTCAGAAGACGGAAAGAGTTGGAAAAAAGCTGGCGCGGATTTGCCTTGGGACGGCAGAGAAGATTTTACGACAGTGATTTTTCGCGACAAAATTTACATCATGGGCGGCATGGGGCGCGATTGGACTTGGAGAAACGATGTTTGGGAGGGGACTTTGAAAATTCAATAAAATACTTTAGAATCAATAAAATGCCGTGGTAGCTCAGTGGTAGAGCATTCCCCTGAAGAGGGATTGGTCGGGTGTTCGATTCACCCCCGCGGCACCACCTAGTAAAAGTCCAGTCCACGGGGCTCGCCTCGTCCGCCGGTTGGCGGACTTCGGCGACCAAATCATACGGCGTTTTGGCCGAAAATTTGAATTGGCGGTTTTCTAAAATATGGTTCGAGCCGATGTTTTTCAGAAATGTTGTCATTTCGGTTTTGTTTTCTGATCTCATCAATTTCGCGGCTTGATTTAAGGATTTTACGAACTCACGAGCCGGTTCGAGCCAAGACAACCCTTTCTGCTCAAAGTCGGTGATTTTTTCGCTCAACGACATTTTTTGGGATAACAAACTTTGTTTTTTGGCGGCGTATTCTTCTGTGGATAAAGCGTCGGCAAGGTAGATATCTAGCAACTTTTGGAGTTTTATCTCGACCTGTGATAACTGTGCTTTCGATACATTAACCTCGGCTTGAGAATCCTGTCGTGCCTTCTCTTGTTCTTGGTCTAAAGCCGCCAAAACTTTCTCGGTGTCTTGGCTCGACAAAGAAACTTTTTGAAGAAAAGAAGTGATTTGCTCGGTAAGTGATTCTTCACGAAGATAATGCTTTTCTTGGCATAGCCCTTTCTTTTTCGTGCAACGATAATAAACAAAACCCTTTTGTGTTTCGGCTGTGATTGAAGCTCCGCATGTGCATTTCATCAAGCCAAGAAAAGAAAAATTATGTTTTCGTATTTCTTTTTGTTTTCCTCTTTTGCTCATCACTTCTTGGCATAAATCAAAAAGTTTCTTTGAAATTAACGACTCGTGAGTTCCTTCGAAAATTTCCCCGTTATATTTCATGAGGCCAATGTAGAAAATATTTTGGAGAATTTTGTAGACCGTATTGATAGACATCTCTTTATCAAGATTTCCGCGCAAATTATTCTCCTTACACCAATTTGCGAGAGATAAAAGCGTGTAGCTTCCCGTGGAATAAAGCTCAAACATTTTTTGCACCTTTGGAGACTTATCGAGGTCAATATCTATGCCTCTCGTTTTTAGATTATTCATGTAACCCACCGGAGCCCAACCTGGCCAAACTCCGTTTCTGATTTTTTGCCGCAATCCTCGTTTCACATTCTCTCGCAAATTATCTACAAAATATTTTGATTGGCCGAACGCGATGTTGAGCATGAATAATCCTTGCGGAGTTGGCTCGAACCAGAACGTAGGGAATTTTAATGATTTAATCAAGCCACGATCTACAAAGTGGATGATCTTTCCGCCATCAACACTATTTCTAGCCAACCTGTCGGGATGCCAAGAAATAATTCCATCTGCTTTCCCCCTCTCAATCAATGACAACATTTCTGCGAATTTCATTCGCCCGGGTTCTTTGGCAGTTTTGGTCTCGACAAAAGTCGGACCGACAATTTCAAGTTTTTCTTTAGCGGCATACTCTTGCAACTCAACAAGTTGAGCTTCAATACTTAAAACCTGTCGGTCATCTTCTTCGGTAGATTTTCTTGCGTAAAGTATGTATTTCATAAGTTTTAGAAATTAAGGATTAAAAAATTTTCTTCCCCCAAAATGCGAAATCGTGAATTCGTTTTTACCCCCAAAATTGAATACAAATTAGTCGCCGAGCGAAGCGAGGCGAACCAAAACTCTTTGACTTTTCCTACGTGGTGCAGTATTCTTGAATTAGTCCGAACGCACTTTTCCGAAAAAATCCCCCCGCGAAAATTCGGAAAGGCGGCGGAGCCGCACCGCTCAAAACCGCAAAAGAACCCGGAGAAAAACATCGGCTCGAACCATATTTTAATTTTGGGGGAAGAAAATTTTTTAATCATCATGAACAAAAGTAAATTATTGGCAATATCCATATTTTCTTTATTGATTCCCTCTTTTGCGTTTGCAAGTACTGGAGGAGCTGCTTTTTTAGTGATAATGGCATTAATATTCATTGTTGTTTTAGTGGGCCTGTTTATTCCCGTACTTGCTGCTTATTTACTCCGCAAAAGATCCAATCCTTTTCTTGTAGCCATTGATATAATAATTTCGGTCATACTAGTTCTTCTCATTGATATTTTTGTTCCGATCTATGATATTTTTGAAATGTTTAATTTCCTAACCACAGCATTTTTCGTACTCGTTTTTATATTATTTATTAGTTACTTCGTGGCTAAAAGGAAAGGCGGTGAGATTTCGGCTATCAAGAAAGTATGTTTTCATGGACTATCAACGGCTATTCTAATAATCTTTTTAACAACATCCTATGCCTTCCTTGCCGAACCTCTATACTATAAAAGTGGGTGCAGTATTAATATTATCTTTAATACTTATTCAGACCCAACTAATAATTTCAATCGTCTCAGTGAGTGTAAATATACAAGCAATAACTACACATTCTGCCGAGTTCTTGGTACGACTATAAAAGATCTATTCTGTCCGTCACTTACTAAATAAGGAATGCCGCCAAAGAAAAACTTGAAATTGTCATCAGAGCGGCGGAGCCGCGGGTTCGGGATTTCGCAGGGGGATTTTCTCGCGGCCTTCGGCCACGAAATGTGTTCGAACTATCTTTAAAATAGCGCACCATGAACCAGAGTCCTGGAAGGACACGGTTCATGGTAAGCCTGAACCGTACTTAGTTCTGGTTTAGGCCACCATGGATCTAACACATATGAACTACATTTATTTATTGAAAAGTAAAAAGCAAGATTGGTTATATACTGGGTACACTTCTGATTTAAAAAAGCGATTTCAAAAACATCAAGGTGGCCACTCATCTGCCACAAAACCCTATTGCCCTTTTGAACTTGTTTTCTACGAAGCATATAAATCTAGGCTTGACGCTAAACGGAGGAAGAAGTATCTTAAAACTAATCAAGGGAAAAGAGCATTAAAATTGATGCTTAGGGATAGCTTCAAATAGTAATCCAGAACCATATTTTACCTGCTCGCCTGAATTGAATCTTTCGGCGGGGGAAAGAAAATTTTTTCATAGGGACTTTGTTGCAACGGCGTCGCCAAATTTCTCAATAATTATTCGAAAGAGTTATTTAAGAAATAATTATGACCATCAACCCTCAAAACAAAGATAGTTCAATCTATAGCATTCCTACTTTCCAAAAAAGTCTTAGATTTATCGCGGGGCTATTTTTGGTGGGAGTCATTCCCTTGTTGACATTTATCGGTGCTATAATTCTCGATTCATGTGGGACTACTTTGGGCGTAGTAGCTCAAGGTGGGTGTGGTGGAGATGTTTTGGGACCCAGTGAATTAACAATTTTACTCTCATTTCTAATTAGCCTCATTGTCATCATCTTGGCATGGTTTTTATCTCGCCACAGATTCAAGTACTTCGCACAGGGGATTCTTTCTGCATTAGTGATTTTTATCCTCTTGAGCATCCTTCTCTTCATAAAATTTTCCTAAATAATTTAGTGGGGACGTGAGATGGAAGGTACATTAAGCATAAAGAGTATGCCGCCAAAGAACGTTTAGCGTTCCAAAGAAAAACTTGCACCAAAAATCAAAAACCCCGCTCCAAGCGGGGTTTTTGATTTTATCTTATTGTTTTTATCTTTATTCCATTTTTACTTTCAAGCGCTGGGTTCTTTGTTTGTCGAGCTTGGGAAGTTTTATCGTGATGAGACCATTTTTGAGAGAGGCCTGCGCGGCGTCGGCGTCAACTTCTTGGGGCAATAAAATCGATCTGGAAAAAGTTCCCCAGTAAAGCTCTTTGTAGTAGAAATCTTTTTCGGAAACCTCGTTTGAGCGTTGCCTTTTGCCTTTTAGAGTTACCATATCTTGCGTAATTGTCACATCAAGTTCATCTGGCTTTACGCCAGCAACGGTGGATTGGATAACTATTTCATCAGGGGTTTGGAAAACATCCACAGTCAACTCGCCTTCCTCACCAGCATCGGGCCAATTTGAATTTTGTGGAATGCGTGAAGCTTTCGCAAACGTCGGCGCAGGACTGTCGTCCAATTGGTCATCTATTCTGGCAGATCCGGTTAATTTTTCAAAAAAAGATCTAGGTTCTTTCATATATTTTGTGGCTTTATTCTTTTTACTTTCTCAAAAAAGAAGATGAGTATTAATGCGAGAGTCCAGATTATTAAAAAAGATTGGAATACGGAACTCGAACTCCCTGCACCTATTATAAGTTTATTGAAGACTGTGTGCAATACCGTGGCTAAAATAAGCCCGCCCCATATATTACGAGCGTGGATTTCTGGGTGAAAGAAGGTAAAAGCTATAGAAACTCCGACAATTCCGGACGTTACGGTATGCAAAATAGTGGCCCCGACGAAACGCAAATCGGCTACGGCCAGAATTGCGAGCATTTTCTCCCCTCCTGTATGAACCTTAAGCAGAAAGAGGATATTTTCCATGGCCGCGAAGCCAAGCGCAACGGTTATAAGGTATATGACAGCGTCTATTGGCGCTTCGTATATCGAGCGCCTAAGATCCGCCCACCACGCGACAGAAAATTTAGATACTTCTTCAATGAAAGCCCAGGGTGCTAAGAGCCATAGGCTCGCGAAACCGGTTGTGGTGGAAGAATCGCAGTTTTGGACAAATCCGTAATTAAGCGAAAAACTGCACCATGCGTATTCTAATAACAAAACAATCGGAACTGAAGCCATCCCGAGGACGAAGCTTTTCATTATAGCGCCCTTGGGCTCTTTGTGCGTATCTTCTTTAAGCCAGAACCAAAGCCATAGAAGCGGCGGAAGCAGGCCGGTTACCAAAACTATGGAAAGCCCTTCGATTGTCAAAGTTTGGGCCATTCTTCTATCATAAGGAGTTTTTTCTCGCCTTCTTTGGGGATATGTTCCCAGATTTTCTCTGTGATGTGCGGCATGAAGGGGTGGAGGAGTTTAATTAATGTCGTGTGAAATTTTAGTAGTAACGCTTTGGCTGTCTCTTTTTCAACTGTGCCGTCTTCCGAATCCAAATCTTTTTTCAGATGCTCAATAACTTTATCGGCATAGTAATGCCAGAAGAAGTGATAGAGTGTGTCTGCGGCATGGTGAAATTTATACTCTTCAAGATGTTTAGTCACTTTTTTATTGCATTCTTTTAGTTTCTCTAGCATTTGCTTTTTCTGTTTACTGTATTTAATTTTATTTTTGATCGGGGCTTTTGCGACATGCATAAGCACGAAGCGAGATGCATTCCAGACTTTGTTTGCAAAATTTCTATAACCACGGATTTTTTCCTCCGAGATTATCACGTCGTTTCCGGGAAGATTCCCAATCACAAGCGCCATTCTCAATCCATCTGTTCCATATTGTTCCGCCATGCCCAAAGGATCGATAACGTTGCCTTTTGATTTGGACATTTTTTGCCTGTCTTTGTCACGGACGAGTCCATGAAGGTAGACAGTTTTGAATGGAATTTTTCCAGTGCTGTATTTCCCGAGCATAATCATGCGCGCCACCCAGAAAAATAAAATATCCCATCCAGTTTCCAGCACATTTGTGGGATAGAAAGTTTTAAAGTCATTTTTGCCAGTAGCCATCAAGGTCGCGAACGGCCATTGTCCGGATGAAAACCATGTATCAAAAACATCTGTATCTTGCGTCCAATTTTCTCCAGCAGGCTTATCTTTTCCCACATAGGTTTCCTCGCTACGGTACCATGCAGGAATTTGAATACCCCAGACGATCTGGCGGGAAATGTTCCAGTCGCGGAGGTTTTTCATCCAATGCATAAAGATTTTTTCCATACGCTGAGGCATGAATTTAATTTCCCCTTTTTTAACAGCCTCGATTGCTAGATCCCGTAAGGATTTTCCCCCGCCTTTTGGTTTTGCAGTCATTGCGATAAACCATTGCGGTAAAATTCGCGGTTCCAAAATAGTTCCGCATTTGTAGCAAGTTGCGACGGTGTGCATATAATCTGGGTCTATTTTTACCATCAGGCCTTCTTTTTGCATGTCTTCCTCCATGATTTTTCGCGCTTCCAAAATTTTGAGCCCATGATATTTTTGAGCGGCTGGGCGATTCGAAAATCCGCTTAAATCTATCCGTCCATACTGGTCTATAACCGGACGCGGTCCGGGAATTTCGTTTTTGTGCCTGCGCCACACCTCAAAGTCGTTTGGGTCATGGGCGGGAGTAACCTTAACCGCGCCAGTTCCGAATTTCGGATCCACCATTTCGTCCGCGATAACTTTTATCTTGGCCGGGCCAAGCAATGTCTGTATTTCTATTTCTTTTCCAACTAAATCTTTATAACGCTTGTCTTTTGGATTAACCGCCACGGCCGTATCCCCGAATTTTGTCTCAAGGCGCACGGTGGCAAGCGTTACCGGGCCATATTTAATATAGTAAAGCGGATCTTTGCGCTCAACATATTTTATTTCGACATCTGACAATGTGGTTTGATGTTTGGTGCACCAGTTAACGATTTTGCTATCGCGATAGGCGAGTCCGTCATTGTAAAGTTTTTTGAAGGTATTATAGACAATTTCAATAATATCTTTGTCGAGTGTAAATTTTTCGCGCGACCAGTCGCAGGAAGCTCCGAGCTTGCGTAATTGATTTTCCATTACCGTTTTATTTTCCGCGGTGAAGTTCAGCATCTCTCGGTAAAGTTTTTCTCGCGGAATTTTAAATCTGTTTCGGCCCTCTTTCTCAAGTTTCTTATCAAAAACCACCTGCGTTTCAAATCCAGCATGATCAGCCCCGGGAAGCCAAAGAGTTTTTTTACCGCGCATTCTTTCGAATCGGATCATAATATCCTGAAGCGTGACGAAAACCGCGTGACCAATATGGAGCGAGCCATTCGCGTTTGGCGGCGGCATTATGATTGTGAAGGGCTTAGTGCGTTTTCCTGGTGAATTATCCGGATTAAAAAACCCGGATTCTTCCCATTTTTTATACATCTCGGGCTCTACCGATTTTGGATCGTAGGGTTTGTCGAATTCGCTTGGCATTTCTGAATTATGCCAATTTTTCTAGCTTTTTGAAAGCCTTAGATTTCCTGTCGCCTTGGGATTATTATCGAATTTCCTTTTTGTGAAACGGTAATATCCCGCAACGGCGATCATAGCGGCATTGTCGCCGGTAAAACGTTTTTCCGGCAAAAGAATATCTGGAAATTTTTTGGCGAGTTCTTCGCGGAGGCGATCGTTTGCCGCGACGCCTCCCCCGAGGGCTATCGTGCGCGGTTTATGCTGTTCCGTTGCTTTGATTGTTTTTCTGATGAGGACATCAACAACTGCTTCCTGAAATTCATGAGCTATTTCTGGTTTCAGTTTTGCAATATCTATTTTTTGTTTCTCAAGGTCTCGGAGCAAATAAAGAACCGCAGTTTTCAAACCAGAAAAAGAAAAATTTAAATCTTTAGAATTTATCATAGGCCTCGGCAGCTTTAATTTAGTGGCTAAGCCACCACTTAGTGGCTTAGCCACTTTAGAGATCGCGGGACCTCCGGGATATCCGAGCTCGAGCATCCGCGCGACTTTATCGAATGCCTCGCCCGCGGCGTCATCGAGCGTTTCTCCCAGAATTTTATATCGTAGGTGATTTTTTGTAAGCACTAATTCCGTATGCCCTCCGGAGACTATTAATGTAAGCATCGGGAAAATACCTTTATTTTGAATTTTGAACTTTGACCTTTGCATTAGCGCTGAGTATATATGTCCTTCTAAGTGGTTAACCGGCACAAGCGGAACGCGCCATTTTTTTGCGAGTTTTTTTGCAAAAGTAATTCCGGTCCAGAGCGCGGGCTCAAGCCCCGGGCCGTATGTGACGGCGACAGCGTCTGACTTAGAGGCTAAGCTACCATTTGGTAGCTTAGCCTCTTTAAGCGCGCGCTTAAGCAAAATCGGTAAATTTTTAATATGTTCTCGTTTCGCAAGGTTTGGCACGACTCCTCCAAAAGGCGCGTGGATTTTTATTTGGGATGCGATTTGGTTTGAAAGAATATCAAAATCAACGCCGATTTTTGTTTTCTGAACTTTAAGAACTGCGATCGCGGTCTCATCGCATGATGTCTCTATGGCAAGGATTTTCATGTGGTGACCCCACCGGGAATCGCACCCGGATTTACGCCTTGAAAGAGCGCTGTCCTAACTATTAGACGATGGGGCCGTAATCAGGTTATAGTATATAAAATATGGTTCATAATCAAGCGGATTTACTTTCCAAAAAATGCATTCCGTGCGAGGGCGGGACGAAGCCGCTCTCGCCAGAGGACATACAGCCGTACCTAAATCAAGTTAAGGGGTGGAATTTGGTCAGGGCCGAGAAAATTTTCAAAGAATTTAAGTTTAAGAATTTTAAAGAAGCTTTGGCGTTTGCGAACAAAGTCGGCGCATTAGCAGAGGAGGAAGGGCATCATCCAGACTTTGCGCTTTTATATAATAGAGTGATACTGAATCTCTGGACGCACGCCATCGGCGGCCTCTCGGAAAACGATTTCATTATGGCAGCAAAAATTGATCAAATAAAATGAGTAAGGTATTCAATGTTTTTATCGAAACGCTCCCGATTCTTTTCGGGATTTTACTTTCCTATCTTTTTTGGCAGAATAGTTTATTACTTTTTATGATCTACATAGTTTTATCCGTAGTATTAATCTTATGGCATCGAGATAATTCAGAGTTTGTCATTTTTATTTACGGCATTATTATTGGAGGATTAGTGGAAGTCATCGGCACCCAAGTAAGCGGGTATCAATCTTTTATCGAGCCAGATTTTCTCGGAATTCCAATATGGCTTCCTGTTGTCTGGGGATACGGATTCGTGGCGATGAAGCGGATAGGAATTATTTTGAAAAATTGATAAGATGCGCGATTAGCTCAGTGGTAGAGCGCGTCGTTGACATCGACGAGGCCAGAAGTTCGATCCTTCTATCGCGCACTATGAAAATTAGCAGATCAAATTGCCCGCATCTGGGCGAGATGAAAATTACTTCTTCGGATGCGAAGAAATGCGAAATATCTACGAATCTGAGGCTCTGCACATCTTGCTGGTCGGTTTTTTGTTGCGAGTCGCATAAAGCCCATAACCGAGAACATTTTAAAGAAACCGATCACCCTATAATTATTCCTCTTCCAATCGGCACACCGCTTTCGTGGACCTGGTGCTGGATAGATAATGCGTATTTGGAATGATTTCACTGGATTCCGAAGTCCCGCCTGGAAGTATTGTTAAATAAATTGTATAATTTAGAAGATGGCAAAAGATAAAGAGCTTAAGAGTCTGGGCATCCTGCTTGCCGTAGCGATTGTTTTAGGGTTGGCTTTTATAGTTTATTATCGCGAAGCAGGCAATGGGGACTCTTTGAACAGCGAAAAAGAAGAAGCTCCTCAAGCGAACGAAGCTGAAAATTATTCCTCAAAAATAAAAGTGACTTTCACGAATGAAGTTTACCCGCCGGATATCTATCAATCCAATCCGCGCTTGCGAACATATGTTGGGAAAGCGCAAAATACAGGAAATAAAACTGTAAATTATATTGGCATCAAGGTTTATTATTTAGACAAGGACGGAAAAGGCATTTGGGAGGAGATTGTTTCGGTAAACGATACGCTCAAGCCAAACTATATAAAGGAGTTCCCGTTCGGTGGAGCAAAAGTATCTTCTGAATGGGCGGGCAAGGTCACCTATGAATTAACAAGCTTGCAGTTTGAAAATGATCGGAGGATCGAAATACCTTCACGGGTAGACTCGCGCCTTAGCCGGCCACCTTTCACCAATTTATTGTTTCCAATTTTTTAAAGGTTATTATTAATAAAATAATATAAAAATATGTTTAGGAACGATCCAATGTGGAAATATAAGATTATGAATTTTATTATCGGCGGAGCGATCGCGGTAATAGTTTCGACCCTCCTCGTCTTAGGTTTGAAAATTTTCATACCTCCTCCAGAATATCCGAGTTATTCTTATGATTATAATTCTTGCGGAACCGGAGACCAGGCTTGCTACGAAAGGCAACAGAGGGAGCAGCAGAATAGACAAAAAGATTATACGGAACAAAGCAAAACTTACGGCGGTAAAATTTTTATAGCTGCTAATGTTGTGGGGATAATCGTTCTTCTCTTAGGCATATTATGTTTTGGAGTAGGACTCGGGACCAATATCGGCGTTGGAATTATCTTGTCTGGAGCGTTTGGGATTGTATATGGATATGCTTTGGGGTGGGAAGGCGCTGACGATGCCGTAAAATTTGGCGTTGGTTTGGTTGTGGCCCTGATACTGATAGGAGGGGGAGTGGCGGTGAATAGAATGCATGCCAAAGCTACGTCTACCGTGTCTAGCTCCGACCAAATTAAGATATAAATGCAGATTATCTACGAAGACGACGATCTCGCGGCTTTAAATAAACCCGCGGGAGTTGATTTTGACTGGGCGCTTAGAAAAAGGCCGGAACTTTTAGTTGTGCATCGGCTCGACAAAGATACATCGGGAGTAATTCTTTTCGCGAAAAATGAAAAAGCTCAAGAATATCTGTGTGATCTTTTTAAAACGCGCCAGATTCAGAAGAGCTATAAAGTTTTGGTTGTTGGCAAGATTAAAGATAATTCAGGGAAAATCGAATTATCAATCGGCCGATCTAAAAAAACGCCACTGAAACGGGTGGCTATCGGGGAAAAAAGGGGAACAATCAGAGAAGCAATTACTGAATATAGAGTCCTGAAAAAATTTGCCAATTTCACATTCGTTGAGGCTTTGCCAAAAACCGGACGCACTCACCAGATCCGTTCACATTTTGTCGCGATCGGGCATCCTGTCGTCTGCGACAAGCTTTATTCCGGAAAAAGATTTACATGTCCCGGAGGCCTTTTGCGCCAGTTCTTGCACGCCTCCTCGATAGAGTTTTTGCTACAGAGCGGAACTAAAATCAAGCTTGAAGCGGATATGCCGGAGGATTTGCGAGTAGCCTTGCAAGAAATTACCAAAGATGATAAAAATAACGAATCATGACCACAGTTTTAGATATAAAATTTTCGCCGATTGATATTGAAGCAAGGAAAAAGCTTGATTTAAGGCCCGGAGATAGTGTTCGCGTTTGGCAGAAAATTAAAGAGGGGGACAAGACTAGGCTTCAGGCTTTTGAAGGATTAGTATTGGCCAGAAAGCATGGGACAGAGGCAGGGGCAACTTTTACCGTCCGTAAGGTTTCCGATGGGATCGGCATTGAGCGGGTTTTCCCGCTTTATTCTCCTGTTATCGAAAAAATAGAAATTTTGAGGCGCGGCAAAGTCAGGCGGGCAAAGCTTTACTATGTGCGAGAGAAAGCGCAGTCCGAAGCGCGACGAAAAATGAAGCAGACTTTGTATACAAAACCAAAAGAGGAAACTCCGGCGGCTGAAGGCCCAGCCACGGAGTAATATATTTATATTGCGCGGGTGGCGAAATCGGCAGACGCACTACCTTGAGGTGGTAGCGGGAGTAATCCCATGGGAGTTCAAATCTCCCCCCGCGCACACGCTTGATTTGCCGAAGAGGCGATCGCGAATAATTATTATAATTCAAATTTTGCTTTTGCAAATCACTGAACGAAGCTATCTTAATTGTTTGTTGAGTTTGCTTAAATTTAGGTAAAATACAATCAATGATGCAAGAACGCCCCCCTATAGAGGATTTTTCGGATGAATCAAAAGAACCTGCTATTTCTACTGGTGAAAATCAAAAAATTGAGGATATTGCCGTTGATGAGAAAGAAACTCTTCTTAAATTCAGTTTTTCTGAAAGAGCAAAGAGGTTTAGTCGCGCGTCGATCCTTCTAACATCTCTGATAGTTGGTGGCTTTGGCGCCTACAAAGCATATGAGACGATTGAATCCAGAAATAATGTTGAAGTTGCGGGCCAGGTTTATACCAAGGACGATCTTGAAAAATTAAAAAAACAATTAGAAAAATTAAAATTGGGAGAGCAATCCTCTTTTTCTAATAATTACGCTGAATTTGTTTTTGATAATGCTGAAAATTTTTTGCTAAAAGACTGGGGCAAGGAATTCATATTAATTCTGTCAGAGCTTAAGCCTGACGAGGCTTATTCGAAAGTGGACAAATTTCTTAAATATTTTTCTGATGCTGATGGGGAGGCTTTGTTGGAAAAAATGACCTCTCAAGTGTCGGCCGAATATCCGCTTTACTACTATAAGAAATATAAAAGTTTTCCTTACTCCGAAAAAATTCTTAGAGAATCGATAGGGAAGGCCGGGAATGAAGCGTTACTGAAGTATGCATATTCTTATAAAGACCTCCCTGAAGCTAAGGAAATTTTTGAAAAAGCCGCTAATTCTATAGATGTAGAACGCCAATCAGACCTCATTAAGTATTATTCAAGTTATAAGGATTATATAGGAGCGGAGACATTTTTAAAAAAATCTTTGGAAGGGAGGACGAGAACACGATTTAATTCAGTGCTGCTGGAAAGCGCTTCTAGTTTTGTTGATGTTGAGTGGACCCATGATTATATAAAGAAGGCGGCTTCTGATTTTCCCGAAGGAGCTCTAATTCACTTCCAAAAATATAAAAAATTGAAGGACGCGAATTCCATACTTCAGGCGGCCGTAGATACGTTTGCTGTTAAGGGCGACCGGATACTCATTGAATTTTTTGATAACTTTAAACATTTGCCTAATTCCGAGAAAGCGCTAATGAAATCTGTGGAAAAAATGTTTTCTAGTAATGATAATGACAAATCATTTTTGCTTTTGCGAGGAAAAAATTTACTACAATTTCAATGGTTA
>Ga0156305_103_pt1 | contig 46471 bp, 47 predicted proteins | sample RifCSPlowO2_12_FD_107953 | JGI IMG/M metagenome (GOLD analysis project Ga0156305, IMG submission 107953) | Candidatus Giovannonibacteria bacterium RIFCSPLOWO2_12_FULL_43_11c | reverse complement strand
TGAGCATCGATAGCCAGACCAAGGAGATGCTCCAGCTTGCCCAGCGCGACGGGCTTCGTGTGATCGAAATAAAGCGCGAAGCCCATTCGGCAAAAGCCGTCGGCCAGCGCCAGGTATTTAACGAAATGGTCGACGGGATGCGTATTGGGAAATTCAACGGGATATTAACCTGGGCGCCGGACCGGCTGTCGAGAAACGCCGGAGACCTCGGTGTGCTCGTTGACTTGCTGGACCAGAAAGTGATCGTTGAGATCCGAACGTTCACCCAGCGGTTTACAAACAATCCGAACGAGAAGTTTCTGCTCATGATTCTCGGTGCACAAGGCAAGCTCGAGAATGATCAGAAAGGATTGAATGTAAAGCGCGGGCTACGTGCGAAATGTGAAATGGGACTATGGCCAGCCCCGGCACCGACAGGATATCTCAACGAAATGCGTACGGATCGAAAAGGATACATCATGGTCGATCCAGTGCGCGGACCGGTAGTCAGACAGATGTTCGAGAAAGTCGGTAATGACGGCTGGAGCGGAAGAAAAGTGTATCGATGGCTTCGAGAGATCGGATTCACGACGGTGAACGGTAGACCGATATGGCTGAGCAACGTCCAGAAAATCCTCAATACGTCGCTCCATTGCGGAGAGTTCGAGTATCCGGTTAAAAGCGGCAATTGGTACAAGGGGCGCCACGAGCCGCTCATAAGCAAGGAATTATTCCTGAGAGCGAAGGAGGTAATGAAGCGAGAGAGCGAATTCCGCTACATGTCGAAGGATTTCGCCTTCACGCGGCTTATGAAATGTGGGTTGTGCGGTTCCGGCGTGACGGCGCAGGAAAAGCACAAACAGCTTAAACGCGGCGGCTCGGCAACGTATATATATTACGGATGCACCAGAACCAAGAACATCAATTGCCCGATCAGCTATCTTCGCGAAGAAGATTTGATAGTGCAGCTTTCCGGACTAATTGATACGCTGAGTATCGACGAGCTGGGTTTGCGAAAGCATCTCAAAGAAGATATTGATTGCCATCAGAAATTTCAGCAGATGATCGGCGGCTCAAATCAAAAAATACATTTACATGACGTCGATCTGAAAAATTACGCGAAACATGTATTGAGCATGGGGAGCACAGACGAAAAGCGGCAAATACTATCGCACCTGAAAAATCGGTTGGTGCTTAAAGACAGAGTGGTCACAATCGAGTAAACGAAAAACCACCGACGTTGGTGGTTTTTCGTCTCTGAATACGGCGCTCAGCCGGTATGCCTGTGACGGGGTGGAGTCAGTTGGTTTTTCGAGGCTCATTGGTCGCCTCGATACTTCCAACCTTGGCTGCGGGGCTAGGATTCGAACCTAGATGACATGATTCAGAGTCATGTATCCTACCGTTAGATGACCCCGCAGCTGTGGCTACGAATTTTCTTTTAATTTTGCTTTTTCAACAGAACCAACTTCTTTTGATTTTAATTGCCATTCTCTCCACATTGCCTCTCTTCTGGTATCGAAGCTTTCAACTTTTATTAAAACGAAGGGCCTACGATGTTTGGTAGATTTTACCTTACCTGCGTTATGAGCTTTCAGTCGATTATCTATATCTGATGTATAACCAACATAGAATTTACCATCTTTCTCGCTTTTCAGAACATAAACATGGAATTTCATAATTTATAGGCAATGTTTCTCGTAAGAATCATATCCTACTCCACGAGTCGTAGACCATTAGCCTACGGCCCGTAGGGATGACCCCGCAGCTCCGGAAAGAATCGAATTTAACCCAATTCTAACACCTTTTGAACTATTTTTCAACACAGAAAGCACAGTTAATACACCCCACGTATCTTAAAAATTGTAAAATTAGAATATATTTTTGATATTTTGGCAATTTAAATAATTCAGCGTAATGTTTTACAAAATTATAATAAAATTGTATAAAAATACTTCTTATTTAAAAGATGTTTTTACAGAGTTTTAGCAGTTTATTGACGGATATGCTTATTTATTATTTTATATTGAACTCCCAGTGAAACTTAAGTGCTGTTATCCACAAAAAGAAACTCTTTTCCCCCTTGTGTAGTTTAGTTGCATTTGCCTATAATACTTAAAGACAATATTGGCTTATCACCTCTACGATGGGTGATTTGCTTTGTTAGTCAGAACCTTGACAAATGAATATCAATGGATGCATGACAGAAATTAATATTAGGTTCGTCTCAATCATATAACCTTAGATAATTAACTGGAGTCTCGAGTCCGGTCGATCCTTATGCTCTCCGCCCAAGGCGGAGTGTCTAAGGAAAATCGCTCGGCTCCTAAGATCAGAAATTATTAACGTGTTATTAATGCATAGATTTTGGTCTGTCGAGATCAAAAAATCTATACTTTACTTATTAGTAAAAAATTAAATTAATCATGATAAACAGAAACAAGAAAGGTGTAGCGAATAGAATCGCCGTCACTTTCTTAAGCTTCTCGACAGCATTATTTCTGTCGGGAGCTTCACTCGCAGTTCCGTTAGTCGCAAACGCGGCTTTAACGGAATCACAGATTCAGTCGATACTTTCCTTACTGCAGTCGTTCGGAGCTGACGCAGCTACCGTCAACAACGTAAACTCGTCGTTGAGGGGCCAGCCGACAACCCCAGTTCCGCCTTCTTCGACTGGAAATTGCGGCTTCACCCGAAGTCTAAAACAAGGTTTAACGGGCGCTGATGTCCGATGCTTGCAGCAATATCTAAACTCAACAGCATTTAAAGTAGCTGCTTCCGGAGCTGGTTCTCCTGGAGGCGAGACTACTTACTTCGGCCCAGCGACTAAGAGCGCTATTGCCAAGTGGCAAGCCGCGAACGGAGTTGCTCCGGCCGCTGGATTGTTTGGCCCTCTATCGCAGGCAAAATACAATTCGCTCGTAGCTAGCGGCCCGACTCCTACCCCCGGTCCTACTCCTATTCCAGGAGTTGGCACAGGACTCCAAGTTATGCCAGGAACACAGCCGGCAAACTACATTGCACCAGGTGGAGCCGCTAGAGTCCCATTCACTGTAATTAAACTTACCGCCGCGAATGACGGAGATGTCACCGTAAACGGCGTGACCGTTGAAAGAACTGGTCCTGCAGCTGACGGCGCTTTCGTCGGAGTTGTCCTTTTGGACGAAAACGGTGTGCAGATGGGCATCTCTAAAACATTAAATTCAACTCACCAAGCAGTAGTTGGTGGCGCGTTCGTTGTTAAAGCAGGCCAGACTAGGACTTTGACTGTCGCCGCTAACATGGACACACTTACGAACTTGGCAGATGATGCCGGTAACATAGCGATGTTCTCGGTAAACGGTATCAACACTTCCGCGACAGTTTCCGGCTCGCTTCCTATAACTGGAGCGGCTAATACGATCAATGGCGCATTGACCATTGGTTCAGTAACCATGGCTCGCGGATCTCTTGATCCAGGCGCTGCCCAAACCAAGGAAGTTGGAACATTGGCATACACTTTCTCTTCAGTGAAAGTAACCGCCGGATCTGCTGAAAAAGTCTGGTTGTCGCACATCATCTGGAACCAGATCGGTTCCGCGGGTTCTAGCGACCTTGCTAACGTAAAGACTTATGTAGACGGCACCGCTTATGACACAGTCGTAAGCTCTGACGGAAAATACTACACAGCTAAATTCCCAGGAAATGGAATTTTGATTGACAAAGGATTCTCGGTTGATATCTCGATTAAAGGCGACATTCTCGGAGGATCTTCGAGGACGATTGCCTTCGATATCGCCAAGAGGACCGATATCGGTTTGATGGGAGACAACTTCAAGTTCGGAATTACTCCTCCGCAGACTGGTTCATCTGCCGCTCCTCAAGTTGCGGCGTTTACCAGCGGAGAAGATCCATGGTATGACGGCGCGACTGTAACTGTTTCGACAGGAACTATGAACGTTTCTGTCGCGACCGCAGTTAACGCGCAAAACATAGGTATCAATCTCGCCAACCAGCCGTTGGGCGCTCTATCGGTTGATGTTAAAGGAGAGGCAATCTCTGTCGGAAGAATTGGATTCAACGTTACTTTGGGATCAAACGATACTGACGACATTGATGACATAACAAACGCAATCCTAGTGGATGAAACTGGTGCTATCGTTGCTGGACCGGTTGACGGGACTGCCGCTGATAGCGCTAACACTACCGGATCCGGAGAGGGTTCGATTGTCTTTACAGACTCCGTTACTTTCTCAACAGGGATGCATACCTACACACTTAAGGGCAAAATTGGTACGGATATGAACAACAACACGACCATTACTGCCTCAACTACGCCGAGTGTTGACTGGGCGACAGTCCGCGGTTTGACCACGGGAAATACCATTACGCCTGCTCCGGCTTCTGCTCTTACTCTTCCAGCTATGACTGTTAAGTCCGGAGCTCTTACAGTTTCAACGCAGACCACTCCGATTGCGCAGACTGTAATCGCTGGCGCTTCTCAATTCGAGTTCGCTCGCTATGCCTTCGACGCGATTGCTTCGGGCGAGGATGTCAGAGTAACCGCAGTCCCGTTGGCCTACAACGCGGTAACTGGAAGTGCTACCGATGTTACTAATTGCAAACTATATGATGGAGCGACCGTGGTTAACTCTTCGAACATTGTTAACCCGAGTTCCGTGTCTTCCTCGACAAACTTCACTTTCGACGGGTCAGGCTTGATTCTTACGAAAGGAACATCCAAGACTCTTAATCTGAAATGCGACTTGCGTTCAGGATCTACCGGTAAGTATCAGTGGGGTCTAGGCGGTGATGACGCTGACAATGCTGCTCACTCCAACGATTGGACAGGTGTTAGCGGAGTTACAAGCGGGCAGACAATTGCTCAAACTGTTTCCGACTCTGCGGGTCAGATTATGACTGCTGCTTCTGGAGGATCGCTCGCTGTAATTCTTGACTCTTCGAGTCCGGCCTATAAGCCAGCAAACTCCGGTATGACCAACGTTGAACTTACACGCATCAGATTCGATGCTTCTAACGAGGACATTGATCTTCGCCAAGTTGCGCTACAGCTCTCTGGAACTGGATCAAACACGCCGAACGACTTGCTAAACAGGTCAGTTACTTTGTGGACAACTGACGGAGTTCAAATTGGAAGTGCTCAATTCTCGGTTACCCAAGGAGACTTCGCGACATCGTCCGCGATCGCATCTAACGCCTTCAGAATTCCTAAGGACGGAAACAAGGTCCTTGTTGTTAAAGGAGATTTGGCAACCATCTGTAACTCTTGTGATATCATTTCTTCCGGTGACTTCGTGAAAGTTGATTACGATGGCGAAAACACTGGAATCAATGGAAACTATGGAGTTGGAGTTTCTTCGGGAGGCAACGTAACGCCTACCGGAGCAGACACTGCTTCAGAAGGTGTTCGCCTCTTCAAAGCTTATCCAAGCTTCGCCGCGGTATCCGGATGGCAACCTTCATCTCTTGCGAACGGTGATCAGCCTCTAATGAGGTTCTCGGTTAAGGCAAACGCTGGTAATGTTGGTGTCTATAAATTCACAATCAGAATGGCAACAACGACTGCAATAGTATCGAGCATAAATGTGTTTGGATATACTGATTCAGCGTTCTCAAGCCCAGTAACTGGTGTGAACACAGGCGCTGGTCAATTGAATGGAACAAATGGAGTTTGGGTTGATGCTTCAACCGACATAAACTTCGTTGTTCAAGATTCGTCGGCAACTTCAAAAGTACTTACGATTCCTTCGGGATCAACGTATTACTTCGAGGTTAGAGGAACGGTAGCGGGTTCAGTTTCTGGAGCTTCGGTTTCGACCCAGCTTCAAGGCGACGCGACTTCATTCTCTGCGGCTTCTGCCCAGATGGATCAGGCTGCGACAGTCGATGGGTTCGTCGATGACGACTTCATCTGGACTCCTCACTCGACCACGACTGCCGGAATTGCTAACAACGACTTCTCTAACGGCTACCTGTTGTCAGGTCTTCCGACTTCCAACATGAATGCCCAAGTGCTGTCGAAATAATCTGCTTCTATGGCAGACAGGATCTAGTGCTTGTGACCTAGAACCTGACAAAAGCCCCCGAAAGGGGGCTTTTGATTTTGTCTTGAAGAATATAGAATAAGTTATGTTTCAAATTGATAGAAAATTAATTCTAGCATTGGCCGTTTCTATATTGATCATGTTTGCGGGAGGATATTTTGTTTGGCAGGATCTAAATTCCAAATACGCAGTGTCTATAACCAATAAGACAAATGCAAATAATAATGCCTCATCCACCCCGGAAATTACGGTAATTCCTGTTCCGGTAAACAAAAAGCCCGTTCCAACCCTAGCCTACCCGCCCGAGATTAAAGCCAATTTGTCGGCTGAATCAAAGGTTATGGCAATGAACGCTATTAAAGAAATAATCGCTTCTCTTCGCGAGAACCCTAGTTCGGAGAGCGACTGGATTAATTTGGGGTTGCAAAGAAACTTTATAGGGGATTTTATCGGCGCAAAAGAGGCTTGGGAATACGCTTCGTATTTGCGTCCGGACGATTTTATCCCCCAACATAATTTGGGAGATCTATATACGTATGGTTTGAACGATTATGTTAAAGCCGAAGCGAGTTACCGCAAATCAATAGCGCTAGATCCATCACAATTAATGGTTTACCAGAAACTCCACGAACTTTATAGATTTAAAATTAAAGACAATTCTAAAGCTCGCGCAATTCTTGAGGAAGGAATATCAAAAAACAGAGCCATTTCACTATGGCTGGAGAAGATATTGGACGAATTTAACGCGTCTATCTGACTATAAATGGAAGGGAAACGATTATCCTTGCTCTTTTTACCGCTTTTGCGAGCTTTCTTTGATGCAACGAGCAAAGACCAGACCTCTTTTTTGGCATTATTTTGAATTGAGGATCCAAAAAACGCTTTAATGTGAGTACATCTTTGTAATCTACCCCCCTCATGTTGGATGTGCAGAAATAGCACTGTTTTTTTATGTTTTCAGAACGGTATTTCATCTGGGTTAATGTCATCGCTCGGATATTCGATTGTCTCGATATCTTCTTTTTTTGATTGACCTCCCTCCTTCGCTGAAGCTCCTGCCTCGCCGGCAGGCGGGTCGGCTGGTTTCCAGTCTCCCCTCGGCCCCATTTGCATGTTCTCCATTATGATCTCCGTGCGATTTTTCTTTGTGCCGTCTTTGGCCTCCCAATTTCTGTTTACAAGCCGCCCTTCTACAAAAACCATCTTGCCGCGCGTAAGGTATTGGGAGCAAATCTCCGCTAGGCGACCAAACGCCACGATGTTATGAAACTCGGTTTGTTTCTCTTGTTTGCCGTCTTTCTTGTAAATCCTATTGGTGGCAATTCCAAACGAGGCCACGCTTTGACCAGAGGGCAGAGCCCGCATTTCCGGGTCGCGCGTCAGATTGCCTATTAAAAATACTTTGTTTAAATTCATCTTATTGTCCTAATATTTCCTCTAATTTTTTATCAATTTCCTTGATGTCGCTATTGCTTATTTCAGCTACTCTCCTGATTTTCTTAGGCCGAGATGGTTTGTTTATTTGACGTTTTGAAACAGTCAAGAGAAATCTCAAAAGGCTACTCTCGCGCCTCAAAAATTCTTCAAGATTTTTAACGGCAACCGGCTTCAGGAAGAATTTGATATTTCCTGAAAAGGCCTCCCTAACTTTTCCTAATGGGTAGGCAAGGCGGCGCTTAAACGGCTTGGATTCTTCAAGATTCATCCCGCCATTTCCCTCAACGTATTTTTTCAGGTTGTCGAGATTATTTATGGCTTCCTCTTCAGTTTCTCCCTTTAAGACGTAGGCAATCTCGTATAATTTGGATTCTGGTTGCATGGGAAAAGTATATCAGACCTATATTTTAAATTCAATAATATCGCCGTCTTTCACTACGTATTCTTTTCCCTCGGTTCTTAACAAGCCGGTTTCACGGGCTTTGGATATAGACTCAGATTCCATGAATTTTCCGTAAGAAATGATGTCTGCGCGTATGAATTTTTCTTCAAAATCACTGTGGATAGCTCGTCCTGCCCGTTGGGCAGTCGAATTTTTAGGAATAGTCCACGCGCGAGATTCGTCTTCGCCGGTTGTGAAGAAGGTTATCAGGCCCAGAAATTCATACGCTTTTCGTATCAATTCCGGCAGCCTAGATTCAACTTCTAATTCCTCTCTGTCTTTTTCCTCGAGCTCAGATATCTCAAATTCTTTTTTGATGTCGAGCGTTAAAGAATTAGGCATCTCCGGTATCTCAAGATTATTTTTTTCCGCGACATTAAAAATATAAAGAACCGGTTTTTGGGAAAGCAGCTGCAATTGCGATTTATCTTTTGCTTTTTCTTTGGTCTCAATATCTTTTAATTCGAGTTCTATTTGTATAGTCTCAATATCTGATGCCGGATTTGGCTTGCCGGCTACGTGTATAACCCCGTCATCTTCGAATACCCGCACTACTTCCAAAATCGCATCCACCTCACGGATATGCGTTAAAAATTTATTTCCCAAACCTTCTCCTTCGGCGGCACCCTTGACAAGCCCAGCGATATCGACGAATTCAACGACCGCTGGGATAATTTTTTTCGAATGAGAAATTTCCGCGAGTTTTTTCAGCCTCACGTCCGGAACCTCCACGATGCCGATGTTTGGGTCTATCGTGGCAAAAGGATAGTTCGAACGGTCAACTTCTTTTTTTGTCAGCGCCTGGAACAACGTTGATTTGCCTACGTTAGGCAGGCCGACAATTCCTATCTTTAATGACATAATCGAATCCCATTATGTTAAAATATATAGCAATGGATGTCCATATAAAGAAAAAGGCTTTTCACGAAGAGGTTTTTAAACCCTATGACATAAGGGGGTTTTACCCTGAAAAACTTGACCATAATACTATTGAGCTGATCGCTGAAGCATTTGCCGAATTTCTAAAATCTGGCGGTGGTCGAAATTGTGTTGTAGGCGAGGATGTCCGCTCGACGTCGCCGGAAATCGCGGAGATGGTAATTGAGAAACTTTTGGCAAGAGGGATTGGTGTCATCTATGTTGGACAGGCGACAACGCCTATGCATCTTTTTTCTGTCGCAAAAAGCAAGGCAGACGGGGGAATTATGGTGACAGCTTCGCATAACCCCATTCAGTTTAATGGTTTTAAAATTTATAAAGGAATAGAAACACAGAGTGAAAAAACGGGACTTAATAAAATCAAGGAAATAATAAAAGGCGGGGTTGCGGAATACGGCGGTCCAAGGGGTACACTGACAAGAGTTAATTTTTTGGATGACTATGTTGAATTTCTGACAAAAAATATTAAGATGAATAAAAAAATTAACGCGGTTTTTGACGTTGGCGGGGGAGCGGTCGGATTAGTGCTTTCAAAGATTTTGCCGTTATTGAAAGATGTTAATTTTCAAACTCTTTTCATGGAACCAGATCCCTCGCTCTTAGTAAGGGAGCCTAATCCGTTTTTGCCCGAAGCCCAGAGATTGATCAGAGAGACTATTTTAAATAAAAAAGCCGATGTTGGCTTTCTTTTTGACCCCGATGGAGATCGCGTTTTTGTGCTTGATGAAAAAGGCGAGGTGATTCGCGGGGATGGAATTTTATGGCTTCTTTCTAAAAAGTTTGCGCATCCTGGCGATAGAGTAGTATACGATTACTGCCGTTCTTCTCGCGCTCTCGTTGAAGATTTGGAGGTGGAGAGCATTAAATGTTTCAGATCGCGCGTTGGACATTCATTTATAAAAGAAGAGATGAGAATAGAAGATGCGATTTTAGGCGGGGAAGTATCAGGACATTATTATTTCAAGGATTTTTTCTACTCTGACTCCGCTCTTTTCGCGACGATAAAAATTCTTCAAGTGCTGTCTTCTTCAAAGGAGCCTTTATCGGAGATGATGCGTCCATATTTCCGCTATTTTCATTCCGGGGAAATTAACTTCGAAGTTAAGAATAAGGGAGAGATGAAATCTGCGTTCGAAGAAAAATTTAAAGATGGGGAACGGGATTATTTCGACGGCGTTACCTTCCGATATCCGGAATGGTGGTTCAATATCCGTCCTTCAGGCACAGAGGATCTTTTGCGCTTCGTCCTCGAAGCGAAATCCAAAACTGTTTTTGACGCAAAAAAAGAAGAAGTAATGAGCTTCTTATTCTCAAAAGGGGCGAAATTAGCTTAAATTAATCCTATTTTTTGGTGGACCACGGCCATCGTTTTTTCGGCAACTTTGTTGGCGGATTTTGCGCCGGCGTCTAGAATTTTCATCAGAGATTTTTTGTTTTTCAAAAGAGATTTATATTTTTCCTGAATGGGAGAGAGTTTCTGTACTAAAAGTTCTGCCAAATCTGATTTGAATGTTCCATAATTTTTTCCGGCGTATTTTTTCTCGAGGCTTGCGATCGATTCACCCGAAAACGCGCTATATATCGAAAGAAGATTCGAAATGCCCGGTTTATTATTAACGTCGTATTTAATCTCCGATCCGGAATCAGTCACGGCTGTTTTAATTTTTTTGCGGATTATATCCGGCTCATCGGTCAGCGCTATGTAATTATTCGACCCCGCCGATTTAGACATTTTTTTTGTTGGGTTGTCGATCGCCATGATTCTCGCGCCTTCTTTTCGCAAGAGCTCTTTTGGTTCTTTGAACGTACTGCCGAAGCGACTGTTAAATTTTCGCGCAAGAGTTCGAGTAAGCTCGACATGCTGAACTTGATCTTCCCCGACTGGAACAATGTCAGGCCTGTATAAAAGAATATCAGCGGCCATTAATGTCGGATAGTTTAATAGTCCCGCGAGAACTCCTTTATCTTGGCTTTTGTCTTTAAACTGGGTCATACGTTCAAGTTCGCCCAACGGCGTAAGTGTATTTAATATCCAACCCAATTCAACATGTGCCGGAACATGCGATTGCACAAAAAGAATCGTTTTTTTAAGATCAAGTCCGCAGGCGATATACAAAGCTGCGACATTTAACGTATTTTCCCGAAGCTCATTAGGGTCTTGGGGGACGGTGATCGCGTGAAGGTCAGCAATAAAAACAAACATTTTGTATTTACTTTGCAGGCGAACGAATTGTTCGATTGCCCCGATATAATTCCCGATGTGTAGAACTCCGGATGCTTTAATCCCACTTACTGCGACCTGCCTGCCGGCAGGCAGGTTTGTTTTGCCTGTCATATTTCTATTCTACACCTCAATTATAACTGGCAATACCATTGGCCTTCGTTCGGTTTTGCGAAATAGGAATTTGCCCAAACTTTCTCTTATCTCATCCCTTAAAAATGTCCAATTGATAGGATGCATCTTGGCGGATGATTCCTCAATCACTTTTTTGATAAGGTGACGAGCTTGCGCGAGAAGCTCTCTTGATTCGCGAAGATAAACGAATCCGCGCGAAATTATATCCGGCGAACCTTTGACTTTTCCGGTTTGTGAATCAACTACTGCGATAATGACGAAAATTCAATCTTCCGCGAGCATCTGCCGGTCGCGAAGCACAACTTCTTTAACATCCCCGACGCCAAGCCCGTCTACCATAACAAGGTTCACTGGGACTTTCTGGTTTAATTTCTTGATCTGGTTTTTATTCATCTCGACTATCTCCCCGTCTTCTGCTATTACGATATTTGGGATTTTTATTCCTGACTCTATTGCTATATCCGCGTGCAGTTTAAGCATAAAATATGTTCCGTGCATGGGAATGAAATATTTCGGATTGATTATTTCGAGCATTTCTTTGAGGTCGTCTCCTTGCGCGTGCCCAGAGGCGTGAATATCCATCGTCTCGGAGTGATAAATTTTCTTCGCTTTTTTATAGAGGATATCCTTTAATCTTTGCACTGAAGCTTCATTCCCCGGGACAACTGACGAAGAGAAAATTACTGAATCATCTTTCTCGAGCTGGAGATATTTATGTTCATTGTTTGCGATCCGCATAAGCGCGGCCCGGTCTTCGCCCTGCGCTCCCGTGCAAATTATTGTGAGATTCTTTGAAGCGACATGCGAAAGCTCTTCTTTTCCAATTATCGTTCCGCCCTTAACTTTTAGATATCCAAGCTCTTGGGCTACTGCGACGGTTGATTTCATTGAACTTCCTTCAATCAGCACTTTTCTTCCATATTTTTCCGAAAGCCAGATTAATTGCTGAACTCGGGTTAATAAGGAAGAAAATGTCGCCGCAATAAGCCGCCCCCCAGTCTTTAAAAATATTTCTTCCAAATTTCTTTGAATTTCTGTTTCGGAAATTGTTCTTCCGGATTTCTGTGATCCCGTTGAGTCGGAAACCATCAGCATAACGCCTTCGGATCCTATTTCTTTGAGTCTTGTTATATCTGCTGGCTTTTCGTTTACGGGGGTGTGGTCAAATTTCCAATCTCCGGTGTGAACTGCAATACCTGCCGGGCTTTTTAACACAATTCCCAATGAATTCGGGATGTTGTGGTTTACGTGAAAAAACTCAATGTCAAAATTTCCTAACTTCAATTTTGAATTTTCGTCTACGAGTTCAATTTTTGGACGCGGAGAACTTCTAAAATCTTCTTGTCGTTTTAGGATCAGACCCTTGGTTAATGGCATTGTGTAGACAACTGGAGAGCCAAGCGGCTCTAAAAGGTGAGGAATTGCGCCTATGTGATCCAAGTGTCCGTGAGTAACGATAATTCCGCGTATATTTTTCTTTTTTGGTCGCAGATAATCTATATTAGGAATTATATAATCGATTCCTGGCATATCTTCTTCCGGAAATTGCAGGCCCATATCGACGATGACGATATCGTCATTATACTCATAGACGTAGCAGGAGCGCGTAACCTCGCCGCATCCGCCGAGTGGTACGAATCGCAAATTTAAACCGCTCGAAGCAATCTGCTTTACTTGCGGTTCGAGCCTCGGCCGCCGATCTTCTCTACGCCTGAATCCCGTCCTCCTTTCTAATTGTTTTATTGGTGTCATCATATTTGTTAGTTATTAATTTTGTGGGCAGGGGGGGATTTGAACCCCCACGCCTTGCGGCATACGGCCCTGAACCGTACGTGTCTGCCGTTCCACCACCTGCCCCCAGGTGCGGCCGCCAAAGGCGGCTAAATCTACCAGTTCCGCTTTACCAATCTATGGCTGGCATCTCTCTTCTTTAAATTCTTTCAAAGCAATTTTCTACGGTTAAAAGATTCAAATATTTTTCAGGTTTAGTTAAAAATTCAAGATTTTTTAATTTTTTAGATAATTTTTTAGACCGAATCTTAACGAGTTCGGGAACGGCTTCGTAATAAGAATTTTTTTCAATATTCGCAAGTTCGTTTTTTGATTTTAAAAAATAATAGCAAGCGCCACGCAAATTTTTATAAGTATTATAATCATTTTCGAACTCTGCTCCCCAGTTGGCCATTTTTGCATTTTTGTTTTCCGGATTGATGCTTACATGCCCGAACCCAGGGGGAATTATAACTTCCTCGCCACAATTGGCCTCGATTAAATAAATTTCATCAATTATCTTGAGATTTGATTCTCTCGGCTTTTGAATCAAGTACCACACACGTCCTTCCAAAACTTTATATAATTCCGGGAAACCTACACCGATCGAATTTTTTGGATGGTAGTGCCCAAATGTTTTAGGGAGTTCCCGGCCTAGAAGACCTGGGAAAATAGTAGTTTCATCATAGCGAACCTTAGAATTTTTGTCAACTTCTCCGCGCAGAACTCTATATACTGCGCGCTCTTGCTCGCCGAAATGCTCATATAAAACAGGACTCAATTCCTTAACTGTTTTTTCGTAAGATTTTCCAGACATATTTTGTGTCGATATACCATCTGTAAATATTTGCGAAGCGTTCAGATGGAACCACTATATCTTCTGTATCAATTCCATTTATTTTTTTAGGGATAATATAAATGAACAATGGGGAGTATAAGAAAATGCTTGGCGCGTCAGCTTGTATTTCTTTTTGGAAATCCTCATATTTTTTTGCCCGATCTTCTTTGGATACAAGTCCACGCGCTTCCTCGAGTAATTTATCTACTTTCGAAGAGGTATATAGCGCTATGTTCAAACCGGGGTCGTTTCGCTGAGAAGAATGCCAAAAAGCAAATGGATCGATGTCACGCCCGACTACCTCGCCAAAAAGTAGCGCGTCGTATTTTCGTGACCTGATCACATTTTGGTTCAAGTCAGATATTTCAAAAACCCTTACATCAACTTTCGCGCCCAGTTTTTCCCAGCTAGATTTCAAAATATTTGCCGTTCGCACGAGATCTGGCGCGTTTGATGTCGAGATTGAAAAACTTAGCTCTTTGGTTGCCTGTTTTTTCTCCTCCTTAACGTAAAGCATTTTTTCTTGGTTGAATTTCCAGCCGTTTTTTTCCAAGAGAGCCTTGGCTTTGTCCGGGTTAAATTCCGATTCCGGCAATTTCAGGGCTCCGAAACTGCCTTCCGGTATTGGAGAAGATATTTCTTTGGCATATCCGCCGAGGACATCGCGGACGATCCGTTTTTTATCTACGGACATCTCCAAAGCTTGTCTGACGTACTTTTCAAGGAAGACGGATTTTTCGTTTTGGTTGAAAAAAACGCCGAATATTCTTGGGAGATTCAGGCTTTTTATATCTCCGTCCCGTCTGGTTATTTTCGAAAGATTTTGTGGGGATATAGCGGATATGGAATCTATATCGCCATTTTGGTAGGCGTTTAATAATTCTATCTCGGAAGGATAAAAATTAAACACAATTTTACCAATGTACGGCTCTCCTAAAGCGTAATTTGAGAAAGAATTTAAGGTCAAGCTTGTGAGGGCCGATCCATTTTTGGAGCTTTTGGATATTTTATAAGGACCGGCGCCTACTGGCGACAAATTTAATTCTGAAAGGCTTAATTGTTCAATCGGTATATCCTTCCAAATATGTTTTGGTAAGATTCCCATGGTAGCATTTTCCAAAAATGGCGCGTAGGGGCGCTTCAGCCAGAATTTCAAAGTTTTATCGTCAACTTTTTCGATTTCAACGCCTTCCCAGCCGGCCCGCATCGGGCTTTTTGCTATTGGATTCTTGGCGATTTCTATGGTGAAAATAATGTCATTCACGGTTACGTCTTTGCCATCTTGGAACTCCACACCTTTTCTTATATAGAAAGTATATGAAAGTCCGTCTTCTGAAATCTCATAGCGTTCTGCCAACTCGGGAACAAGTCCGCCCATTCCGTCTTGGCGCATTAATCCGGCGTAAACTAGGCTTGTCATATCCCTGTCCGGATCCGCTATCGCGAGAACTGGATTTATAAAATGAGGCTGACCAATTATCCCTTCGTAAAGACTTCCACCTTTATCCGGCAGAAGAACAGAAACGCTCTGATTTAATTTGTAAGCTGTTCCCAAGAAACCTACTATCATCGTCGCGGCTAACACCAAAAAAATGGCGCGCTCAGGCGCCGACATTTTGCGCAGAATGTAGTGAATTCTATTGAAATATAATGAAAACAAATTATTTGTGAAGTAGTAAATTCAAAAGAGACAAAACTAAAAACAATATTCCAAGAACTATCGTGATCCTGAATAATATTTTCTCGAGTCCCCGCTTGGTCGTGTAAATGTTTCCTTCTCCGCCGAAAGCCGAAGAAAGCCCAGAGCCCTTTTGCTGGAATAATATTGCAATTACTAACAGTGTGGCCGTCCCGATCATAAGATAGGGCATAGCTGATCCGAGAAATGACATTGATTTGAGTATAGTTTATTTAACCTGATTGGTCAATAATACATTTTCTTTAACTAAGAATCTTGCAAATCTCTTTAATTATTTTCTTTGTAACTTCGTTAGGTAGATAACCAATCCGTTTTCGAATTAGTCGCTGATCTATAGTTAAAATTTTTCCTAGTTTTATTACCGATGGCAAAGGAAGGCCCGCAATACCTTGTTCCTTCTGATTCAGTTTATAATCATATCCACCCCCCGCTCTTAAGTGAGAGCTTATTGCTGCAATGAATACATCTCCGGACCTATAGAGAGTCATAAACTGTATCATCTGGATTGTTCCAAAAATCAAAAGAACTTTCAGCAATCTTTAAGAGAATCAAGTCACTTACATCCAGCTTTAAAAGATGCGGTAGCTTTATCAAAAGTCGCCTTTGTTCTTCAGGGCTTGCTTTCTGAATACTTTCTTCTATTTTCTCTAAAGAAGATAATTGTGTTGCCATGTTTATATTTTATCATATTCCCTCTTCTAAAACCACTATATATTTAGCGATTTTGGAAAGGGGAGGAATGCAGGCTTTTGAGAGCATACATTCCTCGTTTGAAAGAACGGCGGGATAAATAGGCAGGGGAAGACAGCGGTTTCAACGATGACTCTTCGATGGTGATGAGCGTATATTCAAAAACTTTCCTGACCCGTGCCATACAAATTGCATGCCGAGGATAGCTAGCGAATAGTTTACTCCCGCTCTTATCCGCTTTTCCATTTCTTGAAGCCTTTTATTATCCTTGGCAATTTTACTTTTCCTAGACATATTATCCTCCTTAAGTACCGCAATCTTATTTAGATACTATAATTTCTAAATCTTTCTTGCAACAATGTTTTTGATCTCCTTTTTCTTTGGAAATTTATGGCGAATCTATGGGATTCGTTCCTGATGTGCTGGAAAAATACTAGAGCAGTTCGTCCAGTTCTTTTCTAGTTATTCCCGCCTGTCTCAAAATTGATCCCAATGTTCCAAGAGCGAGCGGTTTTGGATGCACCGCTATCGTAACGCGCCTTCCGTCAGAACGGCCAAGCCGAAAATGACTGCCTTTCTTGTTTACAATGATAAAGCCAATTTTTTGGAGAGCCTTAATAACATTTTTGGGAAAAACTTCCCGACTCGACATTTTATACGGAAACTTTTGCGGTTGTTATAAAATCTGCTTCTGTATCGAGTGGCAATTGCTTGCCTTCTTTTTTAAGAGATTCCAGATGGAAAAAAACAAGTTTTTCGGCGTTTATACGAGCCTCTTCAACGGTATCTCCGTCGGCTGCAATACCCAAAACGGGAACATAAGCCGTAAAGCATTTCTTTCCTGTTCCTGTTCGAGTATCAGGAATTATAAGGATACGATATTCAAGAAATTTTCGAGTCCTTTTTTGCATGATTTATATTAGCACAATTCCTCTTCTAAAACCACTATCTTAGATGCAACGATTTCGAGCGCCTTTTTCTATGGAAATTTATGGCGAAGCGGTGGGATTCGTTGCGGATGTGCTGGAAAAGATGGAGCAGAATAGGGGAGAGTTGTTTAAGCGGAAACTTGCGCAAGGAGGATACCCATAATTCTTCCTCTCTTTTTGCAAGCCCGACGACCGGGATATTCAATTTATATAATTCCAAAACTTTCTTCGCGGCGTTTAATTGGCTCAACCCGCCGTCGATTAGAAATAAATCCGGAAGTGGCCACTCATCGTGTTTCAATCTCCGCAGTAAAACTTCTTGGTGCATTGCTGTATCATCGGGTGTTTTTTTGTACCTGATTTTAAATAGTCTGTAGTCTTCTTTTTTCGGCTCACCCGACTCGAAGACGACCATAGAGCCTACGGCATTTGTGCCTTGGATATTCGAAATATCGTATCCCTCGATTCTGCGGGGCAAATCCGGAAGACTAAGCAGGTCTTTGGCCAAAACCAGCGCCTTCGCGTGCTCGGGATTCAGTTCACGCTTGATAATCGGCGCGTGCCTGAAAACATTCTCAAGCGCGAAAAACTGGTCTCTTTTTTTCTTGGCCTCTTCGAAATTTTGTTTTTTTGAAAATTGATTCATCTCGCGCTCCAGTGATTTTAAAACGTCTCGCCTTCTGCCTCGAAGGATATTTTTTATCGCGCGAATATTTTTTTTGTATGTTTTTTCGCGTGGGTCGTTCTCCGGCGGATTTTTCAAACAGCAGATTTCGAGACACCGGCCGATTTCCGAGCGCACGCAGGGACGCTTGTGTTTTTCTTTACAGGTGCAATAGGGGAACGCGCGCTGGAGGTTTCTTAGGACGTTTTTCAAGGAGGCTCCATCTGTGAATGGCCCAACAACCGAAGTCCGACTTCGGTTGCGCCCTTGAAGTCGGACTTCGGTTTTCCTGGGCTGGTGCGTTAGAAAGATTCTCGGGAACCGTTCTTTTGTGAACGCCACGAAAAAATATTGTTTGTCGTCTCGGAAAACTATGTTGTAGCGCGGTCTATGTTGTTTAATCGCGATGGCTTCTTCGATCAGTGCCTCTGCTTCTGATTCAAGCTCGAGCCATTTGACCCTCATGGATTCCTTGACCATCTTTTCTTTCGCGGGCCCGAGAGTTTTTGTATCTGCGTAGCTCAAGAGGCGCAGTTTCAAATTTACCGCTTTCCCTATATATAAAATCTTCCCAGCCTTATCCAAAAAGAAATAAATCCCCGGCTTTGACGGCGCTTTTTTGAAGTCCGATCGCGTTAGCATAAGTCAAATAATATCATATCTTGCAATCTCTTGACTTCCGCAATATAATTAGGACTTTATGAAGAGCGAAAAGAAAAGAAAGGACTATATAACGATAAAGGGCGCGAGGGTGCATAATCTCAAAAATATTGATGTTTCTATTCCGAAAAATAAACTCGTTGTCATAACCGGTCTTTCCGGTTCAGGGAAGTCCTCGCTCGCATTTGATACTATTTACGCTGAAGCGGAACGCCGCTTCGTCGAATCGCTTTCTTCCTACGCCAGGCAATTTTTGGGAATCGCAGAGAAACCCGACGTGGATGAAATCTCCGGACTTTCGCCCGCGATCGCGATAGACCAGAAATCGGTTTCCAAAAATCCGCGCTCGACAGTCGGAACCATTACGGAAATATACGACTATCTCCGGATCTTATTCGCGCGCCTTGGCGAGCCACATTGCCCCAAATGCGGAAGAAAAGTTATGAAGCAATCCATCGACCAGATGGTAAAAAAAGTTTTTGAATTTCAAAAAGGGTCCTCAATTTTAATATTGGGTCCGCTTGTCCGCGATCGCAAAGGGGAACACAAAAGAGAACTTCAAATTTTGGCGCGAGAAGGTTTTCTTAGAGTCAGGCTGGACGGCATTGTTATGAGTTTGGAAGAAGCTTTTGAGGAGAAACTTAATCTAAAAAAGAAGCATTCTTTGGAAGTGGTCGTGGATAGATTAATTTTGGATAAGGATACGGAGAGATCGCGTCTCGTGGATTCTTTGGAGACGGCGCTTCGGAAAGGCGAAGGGATCGCGATGGTTTCGGTTGAGAATGCGGGCATGCATCTTTTTTCGGAGCAATTCGCATGCCCGGTTTGCGAAATATCCTTGCCTCCGATTGAGCCGCGCCTTTTTTCTTTCAATTCTCCATATGGCGCTTGCGAGAGGTGCACTGGCCTTGGGCATACGCTCGAAGTCAATCCCGATCTTGTTTTGCCTAATAAAAATTTGACGATTGAAGAGGGAGCGATTTTTCCTTGGGCGAGAGCTTCACATAGAGTGGGAAGGCAATCGTGGTACTGGTATATGCTTTCCGATTTGGCCCAGAAGCATACTTTTTCTTTATCAACTCCGATTAAAAATTTGCCGAAGAATGTTTTAGACTTGCTGCTTTACGGTGAGACAGGGGGGAATTACGAGGGCGTGATTCCGAATCTGGAAAGAAGGTGGAAGGAAACCGAGTCCGAGTGGACCCGCGCGGAGGTTGAGAGGTATATGACCTTCGAGCCGTGCCCGGCTTGCTTAGGCAAGCGTCTCAAACCAGAAGCCCTCGCGGTTTTAATCGCAGGCAAGAATATTTCAGATATTTCTTCCCAAGCATCCGAAGCGACGCTTACTTTCATAAAAAAAATATTTTCAGATTTTTCGAAAAAGAAGGATTTGGCGGAAGTGGCGCGCCCGCTTTTAAAAGAAGTTTCCGCGAGATTGCAATTTTTAATTGACGTTGGGCTAGAGTATCTGACGCTCGACCGTTCTTCGACGACCCTGGCCGGAGGCGAGGCGCAAAGAGTGCGTTTGGCAACCCAGATTGGCTCAGGGCTCTCCGGCGTCATTTACGTTTTAGATGAGCCCTCGATCGGCCTTCACGCGCGCGATCACGCGCGGCTGATAGAAACTTTAAAGAAACTTCGCGATTACGGGAATACGATTTTGGTTGTTGAACATGATCAAGAAACTATGCGCGAATCGGATTGGATTTTGGATTTGGGGCCGGGCGCGGGCAAGAGCGGAGGAAAAATAATATTCGAAGGGGATTACAAAAAACTATTGAAATCAAAAACCCTGACCGCGGATTATCTTTCGGGAGAGAAATCTCTTATTTTGAAAAAAGCAGATCTCAAAGATAAAGACAAAAAATTCCTGACGTTGGCTGGCGCTTCGGAACATAATTTAAAAAATGTCGATATCGAGATTCCGTTGGGGAAGTTAATATGCGTTTCCGGCGTATCCGGATCCGGCAAATCTACTTTGGTGAACGATATTTTAGCCAAAGCGCTCTTGAAGCATTTCTACGGCTCCAGAGATAACCCTGGAAAATACAGCGAAATAAAAGGACTTGAGAATTTGGATAAAGTTGTCGTGGTGGACCAGTCCCCAATTGGGCGTACTCCTCGCTCGAATCCAGCAACGTACACCGGGACTTTTTCTTTCATCCGGGAAATTTTTGCAAAGACCCGCGAAGCGCGTTCGCGCGGATATAAAGCGGGACGATTTTCATTCAACGTCAAAGGCGGGCGGTGCGAAGTTTGCGAGGGACAAGGAGTGAAAAAAATTGAGATGTATTTTCTGCCTGATATATATGTCGAATGCGAAGAGTGCAAAGGGACACGCTATAACAAAGAATCCCTCGCGATCCAATATAATGGAATGAATATTTCGCAGGTGCTGGATTTTTCTATTGAAGATTCTCTTGAATTTTTTAAGAATATTCCGCAGATATTCGGGCGCCTTGAAACGCTGAATCAAGTCGGGCTTGGGTATATGAAGCTCGGACAAGCTGCGACGACTCTTTCCGGGGGAGAGGCTCAAAGAGTAAAACTCGCGACGGAGCTCGCAAAAAAAGCAACAGGCAAAACTTTGTACATTTTAGACGAGCCGACCACTGGACTTCACTTCGAAGATATCAGAAAGCTTTTGGTTGTTCTGCGCGCGCTTGTTGATAAGGGAAATAGCGTTTTAGTTATTGAGCACAATATCGACGTCCTAAAAAATGCCGATTGGATAATCGATCTCGGCCCCGAGGGCGGGAATAAAGGCGGCCACATTGTTGCCACTGGCACCCCAGACGAAATTGCGAAATCAAAGGATTCTATAACAGGAAAGTGGTTGAGGAAATGACATTTCAATCTGCAAATAACTCGCTACAGCATGATATATGCATTTTAGCTTAAGTGAAAATGCCGCTTAAATTTAATCTCATCATCAATTTTGTCCGCAGTTATTAGGCGAACATAAGGTTTAATGTTAAAAAATTCAAGCATGAAATCAATTTCGTTTTTGCATTCGAATGGATTAATAAACACACTCTTTTGAAACTGAACAAAGCCAGCTTTTTTCAAAGTTCTTGATAGAGCATCACGAGCTTTCTTTCTAGATTCAGGTATATCAAAAAGAACTAACCGCCACTTTTTATCCCATTTTTTCATTGCCGGAATTTTTATTTCATCGATTCGATATGTAAGGGCTACTTCCTTACCAAATTTCGTCAGAACAATAGTAGTCGAGCCATCTGAATTGTCTTTTGAGTCAATGAGTTTCGATCTATATAACTTTTTTATAGCACGGTGTAAATTTTTTTGATTTATTCTATCCCAATCGCTTTTTGCAGATTTTAGAATTCTAAAATATTGTCTAGGCGAGCGGGTTAACCCGAGAGCTAGCCCCGTTAACAGTAGCAATAGTATTTTTTGGGATATTGGTTTTAGTTTCATTCCTTCCAATTTCACAATATACCCCCCATTTTACAGTTGTTCTTTTAAATATGCAAATAACTTGCTATCGCAAGGTAAGCGTATATTTGAAAGGTTAGGATTGATATTTTAAAAAAGTCGCAAAAGTTTGACTGCAAATACTTTTTATTGTATCTTTTGAGATGAACGATTAAATGGAGGCTTCCATGAACTTTTGTGATTATTTTCATGTTCTCGTACAACATGCCGCAATTCATATGGATGCAATAAGGGACACGCTTACTCACGATGTAATGAAGGGAACTTTTTCTTTAGATAAGGCAGCTGATTTTCTTGAATCTTCCAAAATGAAAGCCGAATCTATTGAGAAGCAACTCTCCTCCATCTTAACGACACAGGCCGATCTCGAGGCGTTTGCCGGTGTTATGAAACAGTGTGTGGAAAATATGCAGGTGCTTCAAAAAGCTATTGATGCGAGGAAAAACGACCCTGTTTCACTGCTTGAAGCCAAGAACGCTATGGCAAATTTAAGCGGTTGGATTTTCGGACTAGAGTTTGTTATTCTCCAGGCAAACCTCTCATAGATGATCTATAGTGATCGGGTGTAGCTTCCTACACCCGATTTTTTTTGAAACTTGCGAGTGGTTTGGATAAGTTATAAAATCTATAAGCTATGCAACAAAAAATCGGAGTAATTGGAATTGGGATGGTGGGGGCGCCGGTCGCCAGATATTTTGAGGAGATAAGGGGGCTCAAGCGCAAAGAAGGTCTTTTTTTATTTGATACGGATCCAAAAAAAAATTTTAGCGATGATATAAATCAAGCGGATATTGTTTTTGTATCCGTGCCGACTCCTCCGGCTTCGGACGGATCGTCGGATCTATCAGCGCTCGAATCCGTATTTAAAAAATTGGTGGAAAATAAAATAGTAGTGATCAAATCTACCGTTCCTCCCGGAACCACGGAAAATTTTCAAAAGAAATATCGGATGCACAAAATATTATTCAATCCCGAATTCCTCGATGCAAAATTTAATTGGGAGCAGTTTATCAAGCCCAACCGGCAGATTATCGGATCAACGGCCGAAAGCGAGGATGTCTCTGGGCTAATACTCTCACTTCTCCCGGATGCCCCTTTCAAATCAGAAATCGGAGCCACGGAGGCGGAACTTGTTAAATACGCTTCGAATGTACACTACGCGAGAAAAGTTAATTTAGTTAATGTTATCGCGAGTCTCGCGGAAAAACTCGGAGCAAATTACGATAATGTTCGACAAGCCATGGCGGCAGATCACCGCATTGGAAATTCTCATCTTGATCCAAATTTCGGAGGATATCGTGGCTTCGGCGGGCATTGTCTGCCCAAAGACACCCTTGCGTTAATAGCTTCGCTCGAGGCAGCGGGTCTCAAGGAAGAAGCGGACTTAATTAAAAAAGATTACGACTATAATGAAAAGCTTCTCGGAAGCCAGGGCTTGACTTTTGAAGACGTACGAATAGAATAGCTATTAGCAATTATAGGCTAAGAGTGCTAATGTTAAGTTTATGATAAAAATAAAGCCATTAGGAGACAGAGTTTTAATAGAACCGCTTGGCAAAGAAGCGGAGAGAACCAAATCGGGCATCGTTATTCCAGATACGGCCGAAAAGGAACGTCCGGAACAAGGGATTGTTATAGAAGTAGGCGAGGGTAAGCGGGACGAGAAAGGAAATTTGATTCGGGTTTCGGTTTCAGTTGGCCAGAAGGTCTTATTTTCCAAATACGGGCCGACCGAGATCAAGATTGACGATAAAGAATATTTAATAGCGCGGGAGGAAGATATTCTCGCAATAATTCAAGAATAAACATGGCAAAGCAGATATTGTTTGATGATAAAGCGCGCCTTGCTTTAAAGAGAGGGATAGACAAATTGGCGATGGCTGTACGCATGACGCTTGGCCCCCGAGGGCGCGCCGTCGTTATTGAAAAGGGTTACGGCGCCCCGCAGGTTACATTCGATGGCGTTACGGTTGCTAAGGAAATTGAACTCGAAGATAAATATGAAAATCTCGGCGCCGAATTCATAAAGCAGGCGGCAGAGAAGACGAACGATTCCGTCGGCGATGGAACATCGACTGCAATTATACTTGCGCACGCGATGATTGAAGAAGGGATTCGAGCCGTAGAAGAGCAGGGTTTGGATGTTATTCATCTTGCCGAGGAACTTAGGAGTGCTGGCAATGAAATAATAAAAGCGCTTGAGACGCAGAAAGAAGCGATCAACGATCCTAAAAAAATCGAAGAAGTTGCAACGCTATCTTCCAAGGATAGGCATCTCGGAAAACTTATCGCCGAGGTGATGAATAAAGTCGGGAAAGATGGGGTTGTCACGGTGGACGATTCCAATACCATAGAAAATTCCTACGAAATTGTCGAAGGAATGAATTTTGATAGGGGATATATCTCGCAGTATATGATCACGAATGCGGAGAAAATGGAGTCCGTATATGAAAACGCGGATATATTAATTACCGACAAGAAAATTTCTTCGATTCAGGAAATTTTACCGCTATTGGAAAAAGTAGCGCAGAAGGGAAAGAAGGAATTGATAATAATTGCGGAGGAAGTGGAAGGCGATGCGCTTACAACTTTGGTTGTAAACAAAATTCGTGGGACTTTCAACGCACTCGCGATTAAAGCTCCGGGTTACGGGGACAGGCGTGAAGAGATGCTCGAAGATATAGCTATCATAACTGGCGGGAAGGTAATTTCCGAGAAGGCGGGATTGAAGTTGGATAAAGTTGAACTTTCGGTCCTTGGTAAAGCTTCGAAAGTAATTTCAAACAAAGATAATACGACTATTGTCGGAGGTGCCGGGAATAAAAGCGATATCGAAAAAAGAGTCAAACAGCTAAGAGCGCAAATTGAGAAATCAACTTCCGATTATGACAAGGAAAAACTTCAGGAAAGGGTTGCCAAACTTTCTGGTGGTGTAGCCGTTTTGAAAATAGGCGCTCCTACCGAATCTGCGCAGAAGGAAGTAAAACAGAGGGTGGACGACGCTGTTGCGGCGACAAAAGCGGCGATGGAAGAGGGAATAGTTCCCGGGGGAGGAATGGCGCTTTTCAACATTCATTTGCAAAGAGAGAGTCCGAAAGCGCACGAATTTTCCGAAGCGCAGGCGGCTGTCCGTATCTTAAATGCGGCGCTTGCCGCTCCACTGCAGGCAATTATTGTAAACAGCGGTGAATCTCCGAGTAAGCTTATAGCTGCCTTGATCCAGGAAAAAAATAAATTAAGAAGCAATTGGCTTGGGTTTAATGCATTAACGAAAGACATCACTGACCTTAAAGAAGCGGGGATAATTGACCCGCTCAAAGTTACCAAGTCGGCTTTATTAAACGCGGTTTCCGTTGCGTCTAACTTCCTGATGGTCGGCGCCGCAATTACAGAAATTCCAAAAAAAGATCTCCCACCCGCACCCCAAATGCCCGGAGGGATGCACGACGGGTTTTAAGTGTGATATAATGAGTATATGAGTACAACTTTGTGGCTAATAATAGGAATAATAGCGGTTATTGTTCTATGGCTGATTTGGACGTTCAATCGTCTGGTTACGCTGCGAAATAGAGTTAAAGAGGCCTGGTCCGACATAGACGTTCAATTGAAGCGAAGATATGACCTTATTCCCAATTTAGTAGAAACGGTTAAGGGTTACGCGAAGCATGAATCGCAAGCCTTTGAAAATGTGACGAAAGCGAGGGCGGCCGCGATTTCAGGAAGCGCTAACCCACACGAGCAGGCTCAAAAAGAGAATATGCTATCCGGGGCGCTCAAGAGTATTTTCGCGGTCGCGGAAGCGTATCCGGATTTGAAAGCGAATACCAATTTTTTGGAATTGCAAAGGGAACTCTCCGACACAGAAAATAAAATACAAGCGGCGCGCAGATTTTTCAATTCGAATGTGTTGGCGATAAACAACGCGGTTGAAGTTTTTCCTTCGAATCTTATCGCTGGCGCCTTCGGCTTCACGAAAGAAGAATTCTTTGATCTCGACGAAACCCCCGCCCAGCGCGAACCGGTTAAGGTTTCTTTCTAAATATGAATCAAAAATATATTCTCATTCTCGCAGTCATCATCCTGCTTGGCGTAGGGAGCTACTATGTCGCAACCAAAAAAGCCGAAGCGCCCATAGTCGAAAATCAACAAAACGTTCCATCCGACGGAACTGCAAATTGGAAAACCTACCGAAACGAGAAATACGGGTTTTTGGTGAAATATCCGCCGGAATTTAGCATAGATAATACCGAAGGCCCCGTAACCGTTGTTTTTACGACCAGGATAGAGGGAACTCCTTACTTCATAGCGATTGATGTTGATAGCCCAGTATACAAAGGTTTGCAAGAATATAGACCGCCAAGAAAGGTAATGGTGGATGGGGTGGAGGCAGAAATACGTTTTATCGACATCCAAAAAACCAGCAATTTACCGTATCTCGCTGAGCAAATGATAGCCTATTTTAATAATGCATCCGGCGATCATTCGTACGAAATTATTTTAACCAGTTCGGGAAATAAAATCTTGCCGGAATTGGAGAATGCTTTCAATCAAATTCTCTCCACTTTTAAATTTATTAAATAGATGGCGACGATTTGGACGCACCGAGATAGTAATATCCGGAAGACGTGGCTTTTGATCACGGGTTTCTTAATTTTTGTGACGACCATCGGCTGGGTTTTCTCGCAGGTTTACGGCAACCCCGTCATTTTTCTTTTTGCGTTTGTCTTGAGTGTTTTAATGAGCGTTTTTTCATATTGGTTTTCGGATAAAATAGTTATTAGAACGACGGGCGCTAAACCTTTGGCAAAAGAAAACGCGCCCGAGGTGCACAATATTGTCGAAAATCTTGCGATAACCGCTGGAATCCCAAAGCCGAGAATTTATATAGTAGACGCGCCCCAGCCTAACGCTTTCGCGACGGGACGCGATCCGGAACACGCGATTGTCGCGGTGACTTCGGGGATTTTACAGATTATGAATAAAACGGAACTCGAGGGGGTTTTAGCGCATGAGATGAGCCATATAGGAAACAGGGACATGCTTGTCTCGACGGTCGTCGTCGTTTTGGTCGGTGTAATTCAGCTTCTCTCCGATATATTTTTGCGCTCGATGCGCTTTGGATTTCGCGGGAATAATGATCGGAATGGCGGACAAGCCGGATTAATTCTTCTTTTGATTGGAATTATTTTAGCAATTCTTGCGCCAATCGCAGCGATTTTAATTCAGCTTGCAGTATCGCGTAAAAGGGAATATCTGGCCGATGCGTCGGGAGTTCTTTTAACAAGATATCCAGAAGGATTGGCTTCCGCGCTCCAAAAACTTGCTCAAGACAACACTCCAATGCGCCAAGCTTCTCACGCGACAGCGCATCTCTGGCTCGACGACCCGTACCAAGGCAAGCAAAAAACAATCGGTTGGTTCTCCAAACTTTTTATGACCCACCCGCCGATCGAAGACCGCATTAAAAAATTACGAGAGATGTGATGGTCCGTAAAGAATCAGACGCGCTTGGCAGGGACATAGGGACAATCGTCCTTTCAGTATTTGTGGCAATTTTTATAACCGAAAGCGGAATTATAAATCACGTATTGGCCAGCACGGAGTCGCATATAATAGGGAGTTTTATCGCTGGCATCTTTTTTACTTCTATTTTCACGACTGTTCCGGCTATCGTTGTTTTAGTTGAAATAGTCGAGATGAACTCCATTTTTATTGTTGCTCTTTTTGGCGCTATCGGTGCCTTGCTGGGCGATTTCGTAATTTTCAGGTTTGTCCGCGATACATTGGCAGAAAACCTGATGAAATTTATAAAAGAAGGCCATCACACAAAATTGCACGCGCTGTTTTATTCGAGAGCTTACAAAAGGTTTCTGCCGCTCGTCGGGGCGCTGATTATTGCTTCGCCTTTGCCGGACGAATTAGGACTTGTCATGCTTGGCGCGGCCGGTGTAAAAACGAAATATTTCCTTATTTTATCTTTTGCTCTGAATTTTGCGGGGTTGGTCGCGCTTGGACTCATAACCAAAGCAGTTTTATAGCATGAGGTATAAATTCGGAAAAATAATTATCATCGCGCTCGGAGGATCGATAATGCATCCGGGGGAGATTGACGTTTCGTTCTTAAAGAATTTCAGAAGATTTATTTTAAAGTGGGTTAAAAAGAATAAAAAATTCATAATTGTCGCAGGGGGAGGGAGCATCGCGCGGGATTACCAAAAAGCGTCTTCGAAAATTTTGCGCCTCGAAGATGAAGACAAAGATTGGATCGGGATACACGCGACGCGACTCAATGCGCACCTTTTAAGAACAATCTTTTATAAAGAGGCCGATCCGGTAGTATTGGATGCGAGATTCAAAATAAAGAAATTGAAGCATAAAATAACGATTGCATCCGGTTGGCGCCCTGGATGGTCCACGGATTATGTGGCCCTGCAATTGGCGGACGATTTCGGAGCCAGGGAAGCGGTTATTGCTGGAAGCCCCGCGCATGTATATACCGCTGACCCGAAGAAAGATAAGAATGCCAAGGAGATTAAAAACTTAACCTGGAGGGAGTACCGAAAATTAATCCCCGCGGCTTGGAAGCCTGGATCGCACGCGCCCGTTGATCCGGTCGGCGCAAAGCTAGCCCAAGGAAAAAAACTTTCAACCGTAATTATTAAAGGAACAGACCTCGAAAATTTCGATAATCTATTTCGCGGAAAGGAATTTATTGGTACAATTATAAAATAATGACGTTTAGCGAAGCGAAGAGGTCTCAATACGGCGCTCTGGCGAGTTTTTACGACGGATTCCTAGCCATCACTGGATTTAAAAAGGGAATGGAGAATTTTCTTGATCGCATCCCATTTGAATTCGCGGACGGGGATATTGTGCTCGATGCCGGAACCGGAACCGGGCTCGCGGCGTTTTATCTGGCCAAAAGATTTCCGAAAATTGAAATTTACGCCTCCGATCTCGATTTAAAAATGCTAAAGGAGGCGAAAGCAATTGCCAAAAAAGAAGGATTAAATAACGTAAAATTTTTTCAGAACGACCTGAATTTTCCGGGAGACCTATACGAATTGGAGGGCGGGAAAAAAGTTTCGGTTTCGGGCGAATTTTTTAAGGCTGTGATAACTTCGGGCGTTCTCGAACACGTTGATATAAAAAAAGCGATTCCCCAATTGTCCACCCTTTTGCTTCCCGGAGGAATGTTTTTAAACATCGGAGTCAAGAAAAATCCGATGGTCAGCGTATTTGAAATTATGTATAAATTTAAGCCCAACTCTACGGAAGAAATTAAATATCTCTGCCGGAAATCCGGGCTCGAGAAAATAGAGCGCATCAATTTTCAACCGGCCGATTTCCCGGCGAATCTCTCTAGGGTTGCGATTATTGCGCAAAAAAGTCGTTGAGGGTATCTTAATAAAAACGGAGGGTTCGCATAGCGGTCTAGTGCGCGCGCTTGGAAAGCGCGTAAGGGGTAACTCCCTTCGAGAGTTCGAATCTCTCACCCTCCGCCAAAATTCGGAATTCAAATTTCCGTCAAAAATATGGTCGGCGCGACCCGAGTAGCCGCGAGCAAGCGACGACCCGAGTGCCTATAAAAAGTAAGAAAAGGTTCCTGATATGCAACTGTGTTTACGGTGCTACCGCAGCAGCCGCATTTACCAATCCGTAACCGTACTGCGTGTCTTTACCCGCAACTCCCAAATTAGTTGCAGTAGCATCCAATTTGGCTCGCACCTCGTCGTTCATGCGGTCGTTGAAATTTGTGTCGGTGACTATGCCGCTCGCGATTATCAAAGCGGCAACTCCAGCAACGTGAGGCGAGGCCATGGAAGTTCCGGATCCATATTTGTAGTAGCAAACGCTACCCATGCAGAACGGCTGCGGATCAAGATAGCTTACATCATCGTTCCAGGTTGAGAGTACTGATACCCCGGGAGCCATCAACTCAAGATCGCTTCCGGTGCTTGAGAAGCTCGCTCTTTTATCCGACGAATCGGTTGCTCCAACGGCTATGACGGAAGCGTACTTGGCAGGATAAATAATATTGTCACCCTTGCCAACTATGTTTCCGGAATTTCCAGCCGCGGCTACGATGACTATTCCGAAGGCTTCGGCGTTGTCAAAGGCGGTTTTAACGGCCGTGCCGGGATTCTTCGAGTTCCCTAAGCTCAAGTTAACGACTTGTAACCCGTTGTCCACTGCCCACTGCATAGCGGCAATCGTTTTGCTCCACGAACCTACCCCATCGTCATTGAGAACACGCAGGGAATACAGGGCACAATTCGGGGCAACGCCAACTACGCCAAAGCCATTGCTTTCAGCACATGCCGTACCGGCAACGTGCGTGCCGTGGCCGTAGACATCTATCGGGGCGTTATCATTTTGAACGAAATCGTATCCGTCAGCATATACCCCATCCAAATCAGGATGATTGTAATTGATGCCGGAGTCGATGATGCCGATTTTTACTCCCGCTCCAGTATTGCCAGCGATGTGAACGGTTCCTGCGCCGATTTTTTTGACACTCCACGTATTATCAAGTTCCGCATCAACCGCATATACCAGATCGTCCGATTCTATGGAAGTTATCTTTGGGTTCTTTAGCAATCCTTGAATCGCTGTCTCGGGAATGCTTGCCGCCACGGCGGGAGTGATACTGTAGCTGTATCGTACCGTTCCTCCGGCACGCTCAACTAAAGCGTGTTCGGCGGCACCGGGAGTATTTTGAAAACTAATAAATACATCCACCTTTGAAGAAGCACCGGCGGCCTGCAGAGAAAAAGGGCCAGTGGCTCCGACGAGCATGACCGCCAAAAGGGGCACGAAGAGGATCTTTTTTAGCATATGTATATTAAATTAGCTGATAAGTAAAGTGGCATTGATAATAAAGCTGTACAATAATCATACCACCAAACAGAAAACTACCCCAGGAGGAGGTATTTCGCATATTGCCGCGAGAGAGCGTCTGTATTAAAATTGCAATATGGAAGGTCAGGAAGGATTTAGTAGAATATCGGCATTTATCGCAATTATCGCGGTAGTTTTGGTTTTAGGAGGAGCGGGGTATTTGGGATTGCGTAAGGAAGCGGACTTAGATGATAAAGAAGATACTTTTTTTGAGGGACTTTTAGGCAATAAAATTGATAATTCAACGCCGATCAAGCTTGAGCCGAGAACAGTTGCATTTGCGGATGGGACAGTCGCAACATACTCGCTTGCTTCAGAGTTCGACCTAGCCGTCGCGGCAGAGGATTTAGGGAAAGCTCGTTTTATCGCGATGAGTCCGGACAATAGAATTTTTATTCCCGATATGGTTGATTGGAATCTCAGCCGAGAGGGGCGGATTATTATTTTGGAAGACTTTGACGCTGAAACTCACAAATTTAAATCAAAATCTATTTACCTCTCCGGACTTCGGGGCCCAAATAGCGTAGAGTTCTATACCGATCGTGCGGGCAAGAGCTGGATTTATATAGCGCTTACTGAGAAACTTATCCGGTATCCGTATAAATCCGGGGATATGGCCCCGACGGCTAAGCCGGAATTGATCAGCCTATTTCCAAATAAACAAAATCCAACTGCTTTAGGCATTGTTTGGCATGTTACTCGAACGATATTATTTCACGAAGACGTTTTATATGTATCTGTTGGTAGCGGCTGCAATGTCTGCGAAGAAGCACAAGGCGATAAACGCGCGATGATCCTTGCTATGGATCCGGACGGCAAAAACGCGCGAACATATGTGGACGGCTTAAAAAATGCCGTGGGAATTTCTTGGGCCGAAGGTGCCTTATATGCAACGGAAAACGGCGTGGATCACTTGGGCGCTGATTTGCCCGACGACGTAATGTATAAGCTGACGGAAGGAGAAAATTACGGCTGGCCTTATTGTTACGAGTCAAACGGCAAGAAAAATAAAGAATTAAGCTGGAATTGGAAGCGCGTGCCAATTTCCTGCGAAAATGTCCCTATGTCGTTTGTGTCATTCGGTCCCCATACCGCACCCCTCGGTATTACTTACTTTGAAAACGCGCACCCCTTTATAAACAAAGCCTTTCTTGTTGCCCAGCACGGGTCTCATAAAGTGGAAATTAGAAACGGATATAATATTTTACGCGTGACGATGGATGGGAAACAGGAAGTTTTCATGAATGGGTTCCTTGGTGAAGGGGATAAGCGTTTTGGGCGTCCGGTCCATGTATTTCAATATGATGAAAATTCCTTTTTCTTCACGGATGATTTTGGCGGAAGATTGTATTTTGTTTATGCGAAATAACAAACTGACTTTGAGCGGCGACATTTTTGCTGTTGCTTTTCTGTTTGTTTGAAAATATAATACAATCATTATGAGAACAGCGTTTACGACATTTCTTATTTTGAGCTTCATTGGGGTAGCTGTTTTTAGCATGTTGGTAATGGGCTATGACGCAGAACATGGTCACAACGGCTGTATTGCCGCCGTGGCCAGTTTGGGATTTGATTGTCAGAAAGTGAGCGGTGTTCTATCGTTTATCGGTTTTCATTTTGATGCTTTTAGAAGTTTTTCGACTGCAGTTATTTTCGCTTTGATATTAGTTATCGCCGCTGGAATTAATATTGGCATTTACCTTTCTCTGCCAGCGCTTGCGGCGGATTATTATCGAAGGCGATTTTTTGAATCATTTTCTTTCCCGTTTCAGCGCAAATTCATTCGCTGGCTAGCGCTTCACGAAAATAGCCCGACTGTTTATATGACGCCGATCTAAAACCGTTCGTCGAATTGGTTTTTTATTGTGCGTCCGCAGATTCCCTTAAAAAGGGATTTTTTATTTACTAATTTCTACTAACGTTATGGATAAAAAAACTATAATTATAGGTATTGTGGGGGCGGTTGTCATCGGCGGATTAATTTTGTTTGCCGGCGGCAAAGAACGTTCTGTGATAGAAGGCACGATTAATCCGGATTCTAAAGAAAAAATTTCTTTCAAAGAAGCGGTGGGCAAAAAAGCTCCCGACTTTGAACTCGAAAGCATTGACGGGAAAATTGTTAAATTGAGCGATTATCTCGGTAAAAACGTCGTTCTTTTCTTTAACGAAGGATCAATGTGTTATCCGGCCTGCTGGGATCAGATAGCGGAGCTTGGCAATGATAACAGATTTGACGCCGAAAGCATCATTACTTTCTCAATCGTAGCTGACTCAAAAAGCCAATGGCTTGAGATTGTAAGCAAGTCGCCAAATATTGCAAAATCCAAAATTCTTTTTGACACCGCGCGTTCCGTGTCTAAGGCGTACGATGTGTTATATCTAGACTCATCCATGCACCCAGGCGGTTTCCCTGGCCATACTTATTTTATTATTGATAAAAATGGGATAATCAGGTTTACGCTGGATGACCCTAATATGGCCCTTGCCAACGACAAATTGATTAAAGAAATGGAAAAACTTAATTAAACATGGAGACATTAATTATCGCGTCGCTCATAACCGCATTTATCGCTGGAATAGCAGCGCTGTTTGCTCCCTGTTGTATCACCGTCTTATTGCCATCATATTTGGGTTCTATTTTCAGGGAAAAACGAAAGGTGTTCTTGATGACTTTTATGTTTTTCCTGGGTCTTCTGGCGGTGTTTCTTCCGCTTGGCATGGGGGCTGCCGGACTGGGGAAATTGATCAGTAAATATCACGATCCGATATTCATTGCCGGCGGAATATTCTTTTTATTTCTCGGCGCGTCAATATTGCTGGGACGGCATTTTTCGATGCCGTTTTCGGTTCATCCGAAATTAAGAATTAATAACGCTAGTTCTGTATTTACGCTGGGCATTTTTTCCGGGTTTGCGACTATGTGTTGCGCTCCGGTCTTGGCCGGCGTTATCGCTTTGTCGATATTGCCTAATTCCATTTTTTGGGGAGGAGTTTATGCTCTTGCCTATGTTCTCGGAATGGTCGCCCCGCTTTTTCTGATTGCATATCTCCTGGATAAAAATGACTTTACCAATAAACTTATGGAATCGAATAAGCGCTTGTCTTATTCAATTGGCGGCAGGCAAATCAATCTTGCGATAGCCGACTTGGTATCGGGTACAACCTTCTTTTTGATGGGCATTTTCATCTTATACCTTGCTGAGACAAACCAGCTTGCGATGGGCGGAGGAGAATTCCAAACAAAAATAAACATCTACCTTAACCAGCTTGTGCAGATGCTTAAATAAATCTATGGAAAATGAAACGGAGAAAAAAACAATAGATCATTTATTGCCGTCGAGCATTCTTCTTTCGGCGCTGATTATCGCAGGCGCCTGGATATATACGGCAGAGATGAAAAATTCCAGCGCTCCGGAAAAAGTTGTGAGAACGGAGTTGGAGGAAAAAGTATTACCGTCCGAAGGCGTCATTCTTCCAGTTACTTGGGGCGATCTCGGAGCAAAACTTGTTAGCGCGGGAGCGATCGATGCCGACAAGTTCAAAGCCATATACGATCAAAGGGACGCATTTACCGAAGAATACAAGAACCTGCTAATCGGACAAAACGATGAAAAACTTAAAATTACGGAAGAAAATGCTGGCTATCTCTTGAATTTATTCTGGGCGCTTGGGCTCGCGAACAAAAATCCGATTCTGGATTCAGGAGAAATGATGAATCGCGCATACGGAGGCGCGCAAAATTTTGCTTCAACGGCCGGATGGACAATTGCGGAAGGTAACCCAATGGATCACTATAGCCGCCATATATTCTTCGCGCTCACATCTGCGGAGCAAGCACTGATAGATAAAGTATCTCGAGGTATATACAGGCCGTGCTGTGATAATTCGACGCATTTTCCTGATTGCAATCACGGCATGGCCATGCTCGGACTTTTAGAACTCATGGCTTCCCAAGGTGTTGGTGAAGAGGATATGTGGAGGACCGCTTTGACGGTTAATTCCTTCTGGTTTCCGAACGAATATCTTACAATAGCGACTTACATGAAAAATAAAGAGGTTGATTGGAAAAATGTTAATCCACAAGAAATTTTAGGAATCAATTACTCCAGCGCTTCCGGATACGCAAAAATTGCTTCCCAAATTGTCCAGCCACGCGGAGAGCGTGGTGGAAACGGGTGTGGCGTTGATACAGGGGAGACAGTCGCGCCGCAACGCGAGCAAAGCGACTGTGGGATATAAATAAGGTATAATTAAGAAATATGAAGAAAATTGTTTCATGGGGTTTGGGGGGCGGTCTGGCTATTGCAGTAGTCGGAGGCCTTATCTGGTATGTTACAACGCGGCCGTCGGTTCAGGAGTCAGATATTATTTCCAGAAACGGTTTCCATTGGCATCCGGAGCTAGTGATATACATAAAGGGAGAAATGCAAGAAATTCCGAAAAATATAGGTATCGGCGCGGTTCATCAGCCGATGCACACGCATGACGATCCGCCGCTTATCCACCTTGAATTTCAGGGTCTTGCCAGAAAGCAGGATATAACCCTTGGCCAGTTTTTCAAAAACTGGGGCAAGGATATGCGGTCATTCGGCACGGATATGAAGATGACTGTAAACGGGAAAGAGAATGCCGAATACGAGAATTACGTCATGCGCGACAGGGACAAAATCGAATTAAGCTTTGACTAATGGTCGATTGAATCTAATAAATAAAATATATGGAACGACTATCTCTCAAATCATACGGTTGGAAATGCGTGCTGGGCGCCATCTACATGCTTGCCTTCGCTTGGATATTTGCCTGGTATTATGTCTGGATGCATAACTCCAGCATGATTAAAGAATTATAGTAGCGCAATGTTCAAATCTTTCTTCAGTAAATTTAAAAAGGACTCTATTAAAAAATTTTCCAAAGATCCGGTTTGCGGTATGCGGGCAGGCGATGAAATTAGTTCAGTCTATAAAGGACAGACGTACGCTTTTTGTTCCGGCTACTGCAAAGAGGAATTTGAGAAAAATCCCGAAGCTTATATCGCAAAATAGCCATGACCAACAACAAAATACTTATTGTTGGGGGCGGTTTCGGAGGCATATCCGCAGCTCTCACTCTGGAAAAAGAAAATATTTCCAATACAGAGATCGCGCTTATTTCAGACAAATCACATTTTGAATATAAGCCCGCGCTCTACCGCGTCGTAACTGGACGGTCGCCCCTAGAAGTGTGCATACCGATTAGCGAGATATTTGAGAAAAAAAATATTGCGTTCGCTCTCGATGCAATCAAAAGCGTTGATCCTCTGAAAAAAATTGCAAGGGGTGCGTCCGGCGCCGATTATAAATTTGATTATTTGGTTTTAGCGCTTGGTTCTGAAACCGCCTATTTCAACATCCCCGGCCTGGAAAAATTTTCTTTCAGTTTTAAATCGATCTCCGAAGCAATGCGTTTGAAAATGCATTTGCACGATCTTTTTATCGAATGCAAAAAACTGAAAAATAATCAGGATGAAAAAGTATGTTTGCTGCAAGTTGTAGTTGTTGGCGCGGGGCCGAGCGGGATCGAACTTTCGGGAGAGCTTGCCATATTCATGAAGAGATTGGCTCAAGAATATGGAGTTGATCAATCATTGATCTCAATTGATCTTATCGAGGCAGCGCCAAGTATACTGCCTGCTTTTCCTGAACGTATATCAAAAAAAATTGCTCACAGATTGAGGCATATTGGAGTAAATATTTTTACCAACAGATCGATGACTAAAGAAGAAATAGAACAAATAAGCATTCGGGGGATGACAATGAAAACTGAAACTGTTATATGGACTGCTGGAGTGAAGTCAAATTACTTATATAAGAGTATTGGTTGCCTTTTGTTGGACGAAAAAGGAAGGGTAATCGTTGATGAATTTCTCCGCGCGAAAAGATTTGAAAATGTCTTTATTGTTGGAGATGGTGCCGCTACTGCAAATTCCGGGATGGCTCAAACTGCTATTTATGATGGGCAAGCGGCCGCGGAAAATATCTCGCGCTTAATTATGAATAAACCCTTGAAAACGTATCGGCAGAAAAAAGTATATTATGCGCTTCCTGTCGGCCCCGGATGGGCATCCGTGTCCCTTGACTTTATTACTCTTTATGGATCAATCGGCTGGCTGTTACGCAGATTTGTTGATTTCCGCTATTTTCTCTCGATTCTCCCAGTTCAAAAAGCAGTGACTGTATTTCGAAGAGGCGAAAATTTGTGTGATACCTGCGGCATTTGCCAGCCTGAAACTAACAACTCGATATGAACCACAGCAATTCAGAAAAAATATACACCTGCCCAATGCATCCGGAAATCACGCAGGATAAGCCAGGCATGTGTTCGGAATGCGGTATGAATTTAGTGCCGGCGAAACAAAAAGTAGCGAAAGAATCAAGCCACGATGAGCACAATAAACACGCCGGACATTCCACGAATATCTTCAAAGCGAAGTTTTGGGTGAGCTTTATTTTGTCCATCCCAATAGTCGCGTATTCCGACATCGCGCAAAATCTTCTCCACTATCAAGCTCTGGCGTTTCCGGGCTCCGCGTATCTGTCATTCGCATTTGCTTCGATTATTTTTTTCTACGGCGGCTGGGTATTTATCACTTCCGCTTATCGCGAACTTAAAGCCAGGCTTCCGGGTATGATGACTTTAATCGCACTTGCGATCTCGGTCGCGTATTTCTATAGCGTCGCGGTAACTTTTCTTGGACAAGCGGACACGCTTTTCTGGGAGCTTGCGACATTGATTACAATCATGCTTCTCGGCCACTGGCTTGAGATGCGCGCCGTCTCCGGCGCGCAAAGCGCTCTCAAAGAACTCTCGAAATTATTGCCGGATGAGGCGGAGGTAATTAGAGGCGGAAAATCAGAGATCATTCCACTCTCTGAATTAAAGAAAGATGATGTTGTGCTTGTCCGGCCGGGTGGCAGGATTCCGGCAGACGGAATCGTAAAAGAAGGAATATCGGACGTCAATGAATCCGTCGCTACGGGAGAATCAAAGCCAGTGCCGAAAAAAGAGGGTGGCGCGGTCATCGCCGGCACGACCAATGGCGACGGGTCTTTAAAAATCACAGTTGCGAAAATAGGCGATGAAACTTTTTTGGCTGGTGTCATGCGGCTTGTAGCCGAGGCGCAAAGTTCCAAATCGCGCCTTCAGATGCTCTCGGATCGCGCCGCTTACTATTTAACCATTATCGCGGTAGTAACTGGTGGAATTACTTTCGCGACTTGGCTTGCGTTCGCTGACCCAGCGTTCGCCATAAAGCGCATGGTGGCGGTTCTTGTTATTGCTTGTCCGCATGCCCTGGGGCTGGCAATCCCGCTTATCGCGTCTATCTCAACAACAAAAGCCGCGCGGAACGGTTTTCTTATAAAGCAGAGGCTTGCTCTTGAGGCGGCGCGAAATATCAATGTGGTTCTTTTTGATAAAACAGGGACGCTCACCCGCGGAGAATTCGGGATCGATAAAATTATTCCGGAGACCGAAGGAAATGAGCTTGAAGTTCTTCAGTACGCCGCTTCCGCGAACAGCCATTCCGAGCATCCGCTCGCGAAGGCAATGATTTTAGAGGCAAAAAAGAAAGGAATTGAAATTCCGGAAGCAAAAAATTTTCAGAGAATCCCGGGAAAGGGCGTCAGGGCGGAAATAAGCGGAGCGGAAGTATTTGTCGGCAGTTTATCGCTTGCGGAAGATCGCGGCCTGGTGTTTTCAAGCAGGATAAAAACGGAAACTGGCACGCTTGCAGGACAGGGTAAAAATATAAATGTTGTGATTAATGGCGGCAAAATACTCGGGATAATTGCGCTTACTGACGTTATCCGCGAGGAATCGCGCGAAGCAATTAAGACTCTCCGCGACATGGGCGTTAAAACAGCCATGATTACCGGAGATACGGAAGACGTGGCAAAATGGGTGGCCCAAGAGCTTGGCATTGATGAATATTTTGCGAAAGTTCTCCCTGGAGAGAAATCGGAAAAAGTTAAATTTTTGCAATTGAAGGGGCAAAAAGTGGCGATGGTCGGAGATGGAGTGAATGACGCCCCGGCGCTCACTCAAGCTGATCTTGGCATTGCCATTGGTGCTGGCACGAATGTTGCGATTGAATCGGCCGGAATAATTTTGGTGCGTAATGACCCGCGCGATATCGCAAAAATTATTCGTTTATCTAAATTAACATATACAAAGATGATTCAAAATTTGTTTTGGGCGACGGGATACAACATCGTCGCGATTCCGCTCGCGGCCGGGGCATTGGCGTTCAAAGGAATATTTCTCGAACCCGCGTTCGCGGCGGTTTTGATGTCTCTTTCAACCGTGATTGTGGCTTTTAACGCGATGCTTTTACGCCATAAAACCCTGTAAGGTTTATATATGTATAAGCTCACGAAAGAAACGCTGAAAATATTTTGGCGGCATAGCCGCAAATACAGCTGGCAGGTAATAGTACTTATCGCCAGCATTCTTGTCGTGACGTTTATTCAAACGTATATCCCGCTTTTGTACCGAGACCTGATTAATTTGCTCACTTCTTCGAGTACTCAAGATAATCTTTCGCCGGCTATACATGTGGTTGTTCTTGTCTTAATAGCTAATATCACGAGAATTCTATTTTGGCGAATCATGAATTTCGTCAATAATTTTTTCCAAGCGAGAGTTATGGGAGATCTGATGAACACTTGCTACCAGTATTTACAGAAGCATTCATATGGTTTTTTCACTTCAAATTTTGTTGGGAGTTTAGTTACGAAAGTAAAGCGTTTCGAGCGCGCGTTTGAGCAAATCACAGATCAATTAGTTTTTGATTTAGGCAGATCATTTTTGGATACCGCTATGATTCTTTTTGTCCTCCTCTGGCAGTATCGAATTTTTGGATTAATTATGACGGCGTGGTGTGTTGCAGTTTTATTGTACGTGTTTATCTTTTCTCGATTCAGGTTGCCGTATGACATACACCGCGCAGAAGTGGATACCAAGACAACAGGCCAGCTTGCCGACACTATTACGAATAATGTAAATATAAAATCTTTTGCCCGATACCCTTTTGAGTACGAACGTTTTGCAAAAGTTATTGACGAGCAATTTAAGGCAAGAAAAAAGAGTTGGGATATAGGAACCGTAGGAGATATAATACAAAGCATTTTCATGATCATTGCGGAATTTCTTGTTATGTATTTCGCGGTAATCATGTGGAGCCGCGGAACCATTATGGTTGGCGATGTTGCGCTTTTGCAGATGTATTTATTGCGCATATTCGATAAGCTCTGGAGCACGGGCCGGAATATCCGCAATATTTACGAAGCGCTCGCGGACGCAAACGAGATGACGGAACTTTTACTACTGCCGCACGGAATTGCTGATGTATCGGGAGCAAAGACGTTTGAAATGAAAAATGGGGAAATCAATTTTGAGAATGTTTCTTTTGGATATCACGAGGAAGGAGCAATACTCGAAAACTTTAGTCTGAAAATCAAGCCGGGAGAGCGGGTTGCTCTGATAGGTCCTTCGGGCGGAGGAAAATCGACCATAACGAAGCTTCTTTTTCGCTTCTACGACATCCGTAGCGGAAAAATTTTAATAGACGGGCAAGATGTTGCCGAAGTAACGCAGGATTCATTGAGGGATAGTATCGCACTCGTTCCTCAGGACCCAATTCTATTTCACAGGAGTTTGATGGAAAATATACGATATGCGAAGCCTACGGCTGACAATGAAGAAGTAATTGCGGCCGCCAAGGCGGCCCACGCGCATGAATTTATTTCTTCATTCCGTCTCGGCTACGATACATTGGTCGGGGAGCGCGGAATCAAGCTTTCCGGCGGCGAACGCCAGCGTGTGGCAATCGCCCGGGCGATTCTCAAAAACTCCCCGATACTTGTTTTGGACGAGGCGACCTCGTCTTTAGACAGCGAAAGCGAAATGTTTATTCAAGATTCGCTTAAAAAATTAATGCAAAACCGCACAACAATTGTTATTGCGCATCGTCTATCCACGATTACGCAGATGGATAGGATTGTTATTATTGACGAAGGAAAAATTATCGAAGAAGGAAAGCACGAAGAATTGCTCAAAACGCAGAAAGGAACTTATCAACGGCTTTGGGAAATACAGGCAGGAGGATTCGCGGCGGCTTAAGTTTTATTAGTATAAAATCCGCGAATTGTTTTGGCGCTGTAATATAAAGCAAAGAAAAAAATTATCGCGAGTATCTGGTTAATCCAGAAAAATAAATCGAATGAGTTTTTATTTTCTCCGGAGAGTGCCGTTACGGCATGGTATTCAAAAACCGACAGAGCTACTACGGAGATAATAAACGTCAAAATATTTGCCCACTTCTGCCGCGGGTTCAAAAATCCGGCAATGACTCCCACCGACACTATCACAAAGATGGATATAGATGTGGAAAAGAATATTCTGTCCATAAAAAATGGATAAGTCAATATCATAATCGCGTCTCCCGAGACGAATAGCTTCCGGACAATATCGCCGTAATAATGGCTACGTGTAAAGATAGGCCCCCAGCGGTCGTCTTTCCCCTCATCTTCTATGGAATGGCTAACCATACATCTATATTATATACTTTAAATACAATGTCCAAATTCTATAACGCGAAACGGAAAAGGAATTTGTATGACCCGAATTCAGATATTCCCTTTAAGATATCCAGATCAAAGATTGACCTATTTCTAAATTGTCCCAGATGTTTTTATTTAGATCGCCGCTTGGGCGTTGCCCAGCCGCCGGGGTATCCGTTTTCTCTAAATTCCGCAGTAGACAAATTGCTAAAAAAAGAATTCGACATGCACCGCGCGAAAGCGACGGCGCATCCCTTGATGAAAAAATACAAATTAGACTTAGTTCCTTTTCCGCACGAAAAATTAGATGAGTGGCGCGATGCCTTAGGCGGAGGAATGCAGTATCACGATAAAGATACAAATCTAATCATAACGGGCGCGATTGACGATGTTTGGCACGATTCAAAAGGCGAAGTGAGCATCGTTGATTACAAAGCAACGTCTAAGGATGGCGAAGTCAGCTTGGACGCGGATTGGCAGATCGGATACAAGTGGCAGATGGAAATGTATCAGTGGCTGTTCCGCAAAAATAATTTTAAAGTTTCAGACACTGGGTATTTTGTATACGCAAATGGAGACGCGGATAAAGAAGCCTTCGACGGGAAATTGGAATTTGATATAAAAATAATCCCGTATAAAGGCAAAGATGATTGGGTTTCTGGCGTTATAAACAAAATTCACACATGCCTTTCGTCTAAAGAGATTCCAAAATCCTCTCCCGAGTGCGACTACTGCGCGTATCGTGCGGCTACTCGCGAATTCGAGGGGGAAGTTGTATAATCTTGCTATATGATCGCGCATGTTAGCATACACGTTTCGAATTACGAGAAAAGCAAGGATTTTTATGTGAAAGCCCTTGCACCGCTTGGGTATGAAGTGGTTATGGATTTGCCCCAACACAAGGTGACGGGATTTGGCGTGAAGGGAATGCCAGATTTTTGGATCGTTGAAAGAAAGGAGAATCTGGGAGGCGAGCATGCCGCAATACTTGTCGGAGACAAATCCATGGTTGACGAATTTTATAAAGCCGTGCTCGAGGCAGGAGGAAAAGATAATGGCGCGCCGGGAATCAGGGAAGAATACAGCCCGGATTATTATGCAGCATTTGTTTTGGATCCGGACGGCAATAATATCGAAGCCGTCTGTTTTAAATAATGTCATCCCCGATCGAGGAGATAAAAAAACGGGTGGATATTGTCGATTTGATCGGCTCATATATCCGGCTTTCCAAGGCAGGCGCTAATTTCAAGGCGGTCTGTCCCTTTCATAATGAAAAGACGCCGTCCTTTTATGTTTCTCCGGCGCGGGAGATTTGGCACTGTTTCGGATGTAATGCCGGAGGGGATGTATTTAGATTTGTGATGACGATAGAGGGGATTGAGTTTCCCGAAGCGCTCGATATGCTCGCGCAAAGAGCGGGAGTGGTTTTGAAGCGGGAAGATCCTAGGATTTCCGGAGAAAGGAAAAGGCTTTTAAATCTCGTTGAGGATGCGACGAAATATTTTTCTTCAGAGCTTCTTGAGAATAGTGAGGCCAATAAATATTTGTACTCAAGAGGGCTTAAAGAAGAAACTATAAAAGACTTCAGGTTGGGCTTTGCCGCAGACGGATGGGAAAATCTTTTGAAGCATTTGTCGCAAAAGGGATATAAGCCGGAAGAAGCGGCGAAGGCCGGGCTTGCTATTTTGAGCTCAAATCCAGACGCAAGAACAAAATTCTATGACCGCTTCAGGTCGCGAATAATGTTTCCGATAGCCGATACCTCCGGACGAGTTGTCGGTTTTTCCGGGCGTATATTCAATAAGGAAACAAACGAGGGGAAATACATCAATACGCCGAACACAGTTCTCTACGATAAATCAAAAATTCTCTATCTCTGGGATCGCGCGAAAAATGATGCAAGAAAAGAAAATTCCTGTATTGTCGTCGAGGGGCAAATGGACGCTTTGATGTCCCACCAGGCCGGGATAACAAATACCGTCGCGACTTCCGGAACGGCTCTTGGATCCAGCCACCTTTTTTTGATAAAGCGCCTTGCTTCGAAGTTACTGTTAGCTTTTGATAATGATGAAGCCGGAGAGACTGCTTCAAAGAGGGCTTACGAGCTAGCTTTGGATTCTGGATTTGAGGTCCATGTTATTAATGTTCCTGAAGGGAAGGACCCCGCGGAGACTTTGGCTTTGGATCCTGTGCTTTGGACGGGTGCGATAAAAAATGCTAAGCCGGTGATCGCTTTTTTTCTCGACAATTTAGGGAAAAAATTTGGAGGAGATTTGCATAAAATAAGGACGGAGGCAAGGACGGCCGTCCTCCCGTATATCGCGCGGTTCTCAAGCGAGATTGAAAAAGCGCACTGGATTCAGGAAACCTCAAAAGTTTTACAGTTGAAAGAGGAGCCACTATGGGAAGAGATTAAGAAGATTTCGGTTTTGGGGAGAGGCGGCAATTCTTTTACTAAGGAGGTCAAGTTTGTTGATGTCGATCCGAAAACTCGCCGCCATCTAGTTGAAGAAAGGATTTTAGGTATGTTAAAGTGGAAAGCTGGCTTACCTTTTGGTGTTGGAGAAAATTTGAAGAACTTGTTTTCAAAGGAGAATTCGCTTATGCTCGAATCGGTCTTGGCGGGAAACAGCGATTTTGAAACGGAACTCTCGAAACTTTCGCTGGAAGCGGAGTTGTTATACGGGGACGCGGATAACATGGAGGAGGAGGTGAAAAGTCTTGTTTCAGAGCTCGAAAGAGAAGTGGTAAGGGCGAAACTCGAATCGCTTTCGGAAGAAATAAGAAAAACAGAAGCCGCGGGAGAAGGCGAAAAACTTGCCCAATATTTAAAAGATTTCCAAGACGAGTCTCGCAAACTTAATTATTTATGGCAAGAGGCAAAATTAAAAAAATAAAGTCCGTCTCTGGCGGAAAAACTCTAAAGAAAGCTAAAGTTCCAAGGAAGCCAAGAGCCATAAAAGCATCGGAAGAATTCGCGGAAGGGAAAGTGGAAGGGCTTCTGGAAAAAGGCAAGGGGCGCGGTTTTATAACGTACTCGGAGATTTTGAATTTGTTCCCGCATATCGAGGATAATATTATTTTTCTCGATGATTTATATAGAAAATTGGAAGAGATTGGAATATACGTTTTAGAGGGAGAAAAATTGGAGGTCAAAGAAAAAGGGGCGAAGGCGCAGGAGGAAGCGACCGTAGAGTTCAGCACGGATTCTGTGCAGATGTATTTGAGGGAGATTGGAAAAATTTCCCTTATCAGCGCGGATGAGGAAAAAGAGCTCGCGAGAAAAATAGAGAAAGGGGACCAGGAAGCGAAAAATAAGCTTGCCAAGGCGAATTTGCGCTTAGTGGTCTCAATCGCTAAAAAATATGTCGGGCGCTCCCCGAATTTGACGCTACTTGATTTGATACAAGAAGGAAATCTGGGGCTTTTCCGGGCCGTTGAAAAATTCGATTGGAGAAAGGGATTTAAATTTTCAACTTATGCCACTTGGTGGATCAGGCAGGCGATAACAAGAGCGCTTGCTGATCAGGCGCGGACCATTCGTATCCCGGTGCACATGATTGAGACTATCTCGAAATATCAGCAAGTTGTCCGTAGGCTGACGCAGGATTTGGGTCGCGAACCATTGGCAGAAGAGATTGCTTCCGAGATGAATATTGAGGTTGATAAAATAAGGCACATTCAGAAAATTTCGCAGGAGACCGTATCCTTGGAACAGCCAGTCGGCGAAGATGACGAAGATTCCTTACTCGGAGATTTTATAGAAGACGAAAAAATATTATCCCCGTCGCAGGAAGCCGCACGCCGTCTCTTAAAGGACCAGTTTCACGAGATTCTAAACGATCTTGCTCCGAGGGAGCAGAAAATTTTGCGCTTGCGTTTTGGTTTGGATGACGGGATTTCGCATACTTTAGAAGAAGTCGGCAAGGAATTCGGCGTCACCCGCGAGCGTATCCGGCAAATTGAGGCCAAAGCTTTGATGAAAATACGCGATCACGACAAGGCTAAAAAATTGGAGGGGTATTAGTTATTGCAAAAAATTTCATTGTCTGCTATATTTATATAGAAATTTTTTATGGAGGACGTAAAAAAGATGACAAGAGCTAGTTTGGAAATTCTACCGATGGTTACTGTGCTCAAGTTCCATGTTGAGCCTGAACACTACAAGTCAGAGGCATGCAATGTATTCTGTTTGGACTGTCGTTGGTGCAATGAGCACTATGAAGAGTTTTATCGCCAGGAGGGTTATAGCAACCCGGATAGGAATTATTTTGCTGGAGGAGCGAAAAAACTTGCCTCCCCGCAGAATGATGGCGAACTTACATCGACCCTCAATGACATTCTTGATTTGCTGGTGCTCCACGATTGCCACAGGGTTAATCTCGGAGTTCATGTGAGTTGTGGCAAGTATGCCAAAAAATTTGAAACTTCTGAAGGGGAAATTTATTTTCTCCAACAGGAACTCTTGAAAGCCCGGCAGGTACTCATTGATTATCTTAAGAGCAAAAACTACGAGGCAGAAATTCATATGTATCTGCTCGATTGGGAGGGTATGCACGAAATGAAAATCTAAATTGGCCTAAAATCAAAAGCAGATGACCCAGGACGTTCGAAGAACGTCCTGGGTCATGTTTTATTTTTTCTCCTTTGTGTCCCAATTTATAGTGCTATAATACAGCTATTATAAGACTAGCGACTTTTGAATATGATAATTAGAAAAACAAGGCTATATTCATTTTTATTTATAAGCGCGGTTTTCTTCGTTGCGGGGGCTTCAATAGTGGCTCCGCTTACCGCGAGTGCGGCTCTTACCGAGCCTCAAATTCAGTCTATTCTAGCCCTACTGCAGTCATTCGGTGCGGATGCGACAGTTGTTAATAATGTTAATAGCTCTCTGCGCGGCCTACCGACTTCCGGCGGCGGAGGTGGCCAGCAATGGTGCCATACGTTTAATAGGAACCTTGGCATAGGGAGCAACGGCGATGAACTCAGTGTTCTTCTTACTGCTCTTGGAAAAGAAGACCTTAAAGTAGGAGATATAGGAATAAGGGGAACGACTTATTATG